>Ga0210394_10000061_pt1 | contig 261241 bp, 199 predicted proteins | sample IncBWC12MmetaG_FD_160121 | JGI IMG/M metagenome (GOLD analysis project Ga0210394, IMG submission 160121) | Forest soil microbial communities from Barre Woods Harvard Forest LTER site, Petersham, Massachusetts, United States - Inc-BW-C-12-M | ecosystem: Environmental > Terrestrial > Soil >... | reverse complement strand
GTAATCGCTTCTGTGTGAACATCCATGCCGACGTATTTCGTAGTGTCCATTGTGATCGCTCCTTTCGCCTGGAGACCAACGCTCAAAACTTACCTTAAAGGTGGCGCCCTTTCATAATGCGTTACATGCTCATCGCCGGGTTAGCACGGCCAGATTGCGCATTCTAGAATCGTAGCAGGACGAGGAATCCTGAGGAATTATGGGGCGAAATAACAATTCGCCAGAGACTGGCAGCCCCAAAACGCTGCAAGCTCCTGGTTGTAGCGGAAAATATACCGGCTCCATCGGCGCGGATTGCGGCGCAGGCGGCGCGGGTTCTGGCTGTTCTGGTTCCGGCGCTGGTTCCGAGGGTTCCGAGGGCTGCGGGGGAGCAGGCTCGGTCGGTTCCGGTGCTGGCTCCCGCATCTTCCAGACCGGTTGCCAGTCGAAGTCGTTCTCTTCTAGTTCGGCAGCAAGCGCTGCTTGTGTAATTTCTGCCAAAGTTAATCTTCCGGTGGCGTTGAGCTCTTCGACTTCTTCGCGAGAGCCTCATCGGCCGACGCAAAGTCCTTGGAGATCACCACCCCGATACCATAGCCACTACTACGTTCCTAATGCTTCGAACACAAACTGAAATCCGGCGAGGCTCGCAAGCAGGATTCTAACACTGCGGCCTCGTTGTGACGCGCTGCTTTTTGTCGCTTGGGCGATCCGAGACGTACGGTCCTCGCAACTCTCCATTGAAGAGCGCTTGAACGTGGGGCTTGGCGGTCTGCACCATGGGCTCCTAGCTCCGGATGGATGGGAAGATCGTGAACAACTGGAGCCTGTTGGGCGGTCGTCAGGGCTGCGGAGCTCATAAGCGCAAGCGAAACCGCAAGAAAGCCTTTGCGCTAAGATTGTGCCAAACGATGGGAAATGGCGGGCAACGACTGGCAATGACGGACAGTCAAGTCGCTGGACGAATTGTTAAGTCGTTTGTTTGGAGAAGCAGGGCGCCGTTTCGTAATCGGCAGGCCGCGAGTTCAACTCTCGCCCTCGGCTCCAGAATTTGTTGGGTCCAGCCGGATCTAAGAGGAAGAGAATTCAGACCCTTCTCAAACTGTGCGACGGAGATGATCACGTTGACTATCTTTGCTACCTTCTGACAGGCCTTCGGGACAAGGAAATGAGCTATTGAAAATATGGCGAGGACGACGAGACTCGAACTCGCGACCTCTGCCGTGACAGAGCACCATTATTTGGTAACTGCTCGAAACTACGCGGCACGGATGGCTACCAAAGTCGCGCTTCGGAACCGCGAGGAACAAATAATGGGCCATGAATGGAGCAAGAAATGGACTCTGCCCTGCAACTCATTTCGCGCGATCAAGGACGGCGGCTGGTCCAGTTCTGGAGCTTAAGTCCGGGGACGCGCTTGAACTCGCGTTCATTGTTGGTGACGAGAGTGAGCCCCGCGGATTTGGCGTGAGCAGCAATCCAGAGATCGTTGCCACCGATCATCTCACCGCGGGTCTCCAACGCTGCGCGAATCTCGCCGTAGGCTGTCGCCGCTTCCCCCGGCAAGGGAACCAGATACAAGGCGCCTGAGAGATTCTAGAGCATGTGTGCGTTGCTGGCTTCGCTCTGCGCCATAATGTAGCTCGCCATAGGTAATCACCGATGTAACGGCGTCGCCATGCTGCATGTGGCGGAATCGCGTGGTCACTTCTGGGGGCCGGTTCTGCCGCAAATAGATGCAGATATTGATGTCGAGCATATAGCGGGCGCTCATCAGAGACCTTTACGGCTCTGGTGGTCGCGGGTCTTTGCGCTTCTTAGGGAACATGTCCGCTGGCAACTTGGCTAGCAAATCCAGCACGCGTACCATTCCGCCGGCTTTCTCTCGCAATACGATCTCGTCGCCGCGCCGGAAAATCTCAACTTCCGAGCTTTTGACCCGGAACGTTTTGGGCAGCCTCACAGCTTGGCTGTTCCCGGACTTAAATACGCGAGCGATGGCCATGACTTGCCTCCCAGATATATATACATCAATGTATATACATTTGAAAGCGCCACGGCCAAACAGCGTAAACACAGCCTACAGCTACGACAATTTGTCACGTATACTTTCGGTACCGCCTCCAACTTGTCCGAAGATGGAAGCGCCGCCACAACCGCAAACGCCCGCACCTTACTATTGCACGCCCGAGTTGCAGTGGGATTGTGTTCCTAATCCGTTTCCACAGGCTAATCCCAGTTTCCCCTGGCTTCCTCGGTTCCCGCGTTCGCCTGTTTCTGAACCGACGGAACTTCCGGACAGGTTGCCTGCTCCGGGCTAAGTGCGAAACGGTCGGGCGAGATTGGTTGCAAAAATATGAATGAGAACATCGCTGAGTCTTTTGACAAATTGATTTGGCACGACTCGAAGCTTCGCTTCTTGCGAATCCTTCGGAACGGTGACGTTGACGAAGTCCTTCTGGACGTGGAACTCAGAGGTATGCCAGGGCAAGAACTTGTGCCGATGACTGTCGTGCTTGAGGACGCCGTTTTCTTTTTTAGTGACATTGATCTACAGGGGAAGCGGGAATGTTCAGATGACATTTCAAGCGCCAAGTGCGCGTCCAAGACGGACCTGATGAATAAAGTGCAAAAGGAGCGAGTCCGATATTCACCAGACGCCCCGGCGGAGCATTTTCACTTTTTCGGTCTACCTGATCCCGCCCGGCGGTGTTGTGGATGTCATCGCATCTGGTTTCAGGTTGGAGGGCCAGACGAAAGAGTCAGACGGTCGTCAGCAGCCACCAAACGAGTAAGTTCCGGCTGCCTCCACAGAAGCGTTCTGAGAGCTGCCAGGCGGGGTAGCTGGTAGCCATTGTGTTGATGCAGTGTTTTGGGGCATCCGTTTGCGGCTGTGGCGTCTAGCTTCCGCATTTCCGCCACGGTGTTCATCCGCACATCATCACTCTTCGCGTGCTCGCGGATGACTCGCCAGTAGCCCGGCCGCGACAACCCGATAAGCTGGAGGAATTCATCGTCTGGACAGACCCACTCACGCCACTTGCGGCATAGCTCCTGCTTGTAACAGGGATCGAAGTGATGGGCGTGATCTGCCCTCTGGCTCCCCGCACAAGGTCATACGACACAAGATCTCCTAAACTCACGACTTTTGCCTCAGCCCGTTCTTCGAGTTGCAGCGCGCAGGGAGCCATAGGCGACCGCAGTGCGCCAATCCCGCCGGCCTACTCACCCGGGGCAAAAAAGCGAATGCTCAACTAGTGAGTGGTCATGGTTTGGGGTGCTCAGCGGTGTAGGGATTGCAGCATGGCTCCTTGACTGGCTTGAACTCCATAAATTCGACGCGAGTGAAATCGGGATCGTAGATGTCGAACGACCATTTGCCGTCGCGGCCGATTTCGGGTGCGTCGGTGGTCTGGAGACCGTCGGCTTTGAGTTTGGCCACTGCAGCTTTAATTTCCGGGACGACGAGAGAAAAATGATTTTGTATGCCGCGCTCTTTGGCGTCCGCATTAGCGGGGATGTTGAGCATGTATTCGATCCAGTCGGTGCCGTCGGGAACTTGAATTTCCCACCAGTCGTTATCCGTGTCTTTGAAGCCGCCGTGCCAGTACATGCGGAAGCCGAGGAGGTCCCTGTAAAAGCGATCTTCAACCGCGCGGTCTTTGACGATGAAGCCAGCATGGATCATACGGGAGCCGGCTTGCTCCGGGCGCGCGTTGAGGAGTTGCAACCCGGGATGCTGCACGAAGGCGATGGGATTGCCTTCCGGGTCGCGAAGTGCGAAATGCTGGAGGCTGTTGAAATCCCTGGTAATGGCACCGGCTGGGACGTTGTGCGCGAGGAGATAGCGGCGCATCGCAGCAACGTCGGTCGTGGTAAAGGCGACCTCGGCAAGGAGACTTGCAGGAGCGGCAGAAGGCGCCTGTGACAACCCGATTTGCTGGTGGTCGTTGATGATGAAACACGGACGGCTCACGCCGGTGCAGCCACCGCTGCGCGGCGAGAGGCCCAGGATTTTGCTGTAGAAATCGAGCGATTTGTGAAGATCTGTGGAATAGATGCGGACGTGGGCAATGCCGGTGATGGGCGGGCGCGTGGGTTGGTCTTGCGCTTCAAGTGGGATGGCAAGCAGAGCGAGAGTTATCATCGAAAGGGCGCAGCGCATCAGATCACCTCAGGATTCAGACACCGATTTAGATTTTAGCTTACGGATTTCGTCGAGGCGAGCGCGAAGGCGCTGTTCGAAGCCCTGGGCGGTGGACTGGTAGTAGGTGCGGGCGGCGAGATTGTCGGGGTGGCAGGTCATGTCGGTGACTTTGTCGTCGAAATTGTGGAGTGGGCTCAAAAAGCCAGCGCTGAGCTGAGTTTGAAGGTGCCGTTTCGTAATTGGCAGGTCGTGGGTTCGACTCCCGCCCTCGGCTCCAGAAGAGGTATAGTCCCGTTCGCCATGAAAAGCGACATCCGATACGGTTCCTGGTTGCGCTGGATTTTGGCGAGCGTGCTCCTGGGCGCGCTACTGCCTCTGGCCTCGACCGCCCCGCAGACGCCGACTCCTGTTGCATCGCTCCAACAAGCCGCGGATGTTGCGACGGCGTCACCGCAGGCCGCTCCTGCGCGAATCAGCGCTTACACGCTGTCTCCGGAGTTGTACCGCAAGGCGCACAGACTTTACCAAACGCGCTTTGCGATTCGCGTGATTTCAACGTTCTACGGAATTTTTGTTTCTTGGTTGATTCTTCAGGCGAAGTGGGCCGCGAAATTTCGCGATTGGGCGGAACGTGTCGCCTCGAGGCGATTTGTTCAGGCACTGATTTTCACACCGCTGCTGGTTCTTGCGATCTCGCTGCTGCAATTACCGCTGGACCTGTTCGGGCAGTGGCTTCTGCTGCGCTTCGGCATTTCTGTCCAATCGTGGGGCTCGTGGGTCGGCGATTGGGGAAAGTCGTTGTTGCTGACCTTCTTCTTCGGAAGCCTGCTGGTGCGGCTGCTGTATGCGATCATTCGCCGGAGCGCACAGCGCTGGTGGCTGTATTTCTGGATCATCTCGCTGCCGCTTCTGTTATTGATGATGTTCGCGTCGCCGTTTGTCATCGACCCGCTTTTCAACAAGTACGAACCGCTCGCCTCGAAGGCGCCGCAGCTGATCCCGAAGTTGCAGGAAGTCAGCCGCCGGGCTGGACAAGAGATTCCTGTCGAGCGCATGTTTTGGATGAAAGCGAGTGACAAGACCATCGCGACAAACGCTTCGGTCAACGGATTCGGCGGGTCCAAGCGTATCGTCATTTGGGACACGACGCTGGCCCAGGAAACCGATGACGAGGTGCTGGCCGATTTCGGCCACGAGTTGGGGCACTACGTGCTAGGTCACCTGGCGAAGGGCTTTTTCTTTCTCGCCGCCGCGTTGTTTGTGCTGTTCTATCTGGGGAAACAGAGCATCGGCTGGTTGCTGGCGAGGCGTGGTGCCCGCTGGGGCATTCGTGGCGTGGAAGACTGGGCGTCTTTGCCCGCTCTACTGTTGATCGTAAGCATTTTTGGCATACTCGCTACGGTAGCGGGGAACAGCTTTAGCCGGTACTTGGAGAATCAGGCTGATGTATACGGGCTGGAGGTCACGCACGGAATTCTTGCGGACGCAGGCCAGGCGTGTGCGCGATCCTTTCAGAAGTTTGGTGAAATGGTTTTTGTCGAGCCGAATCCAAATCCGGTGGACGTGTTTGTGTTCTTCGATCACCCAACGGTCCGAGATCGCATTCACCTCTGCGTCACCTATGATCCATGGTCAAAAGGAGAGACTCCCCAGTTTCTAAAATGAGGGGGATAGAGACGGTTTGTCAGTTTTTGGGACATGGGGCTTGCAATCAACCGACCCCCAGGAACGAATCTCACACATCGCGACTGTATTTGGCGAATTGATACCTAAACCGATTTGCCGCTAATCGCGCCGCGAAAGTTAGATGCGTCTCACTCTGCGAACCGCCATTCATGGGCGGATGGCTGATCGACAAGGGAGAGGCGCTATCGCGCGAGCTGGGCCGGGCGCTCGTGGAAGCTTGAAGAACTGCAACGCCATCGCGTCCGAAAGCAGCTCGAACCCAGGAAGCAAGAAGTTCAACTCAGTGAGGACGAACGAGCGGCAGCGATAACGTTGCTGCGCGATCCGAATTTACTTGGCCGCACCCTCGAAGACTTGGAGCGGTGCGGAATGGTGGGCGAAGAGACCGGTGAGCTATCTGGCCGTGACTTCGCGGCTGCTCGAATCGCTGCTCGCGAACCTGGTGCAATTGAAGTGGCCGAGCGTCACCCGCGGAGCGCGAAAATTGCGCTTGTTTCCGGCGCCGTTCCAGAAATCGGTCGGCGCGACGAGTCAGTTCATCGGATACCAGGCGGGAAACGGAGTCGATGGAGGGGGCCATCGGTTCCGCTTGGGCTTGCTGCAGGCGCGTTTCCAGCACCGCAGCGATGCCGCCGAGACGCAGTTGCCGTAGCGGGTGATGCCGCCCTGCGAAAGGCAACTAAGGAAAAATGACCCATTTGGTTTATCATTTGAGTCTTATCAAGTACTTGAAAGGAAATGGTTTAGGTGTTGATTGATGTCGGGTTATTATTCACATAACCTTCTGCCCGTATTGCGGAAGCAAACTTCAACTGGAAACAGTGCCGAATTAACGTTAGAGCCTTATCGAACGGCGCTGAGCACCGCTTGCAACTTTGCGCCTTGGAGAGAACGGCGTATTCTACATATAGAATGGCGCGTTCTGCATAGCGCAACAGTCCGCGGGCATCTAGATTGGGCACAATGTACAACGCCGAAGCTTATTCCGCTGGCCGGCGTCCCAAAATCGAGGACATCGCCGATGCGCTTCATATCAGCTCCCGTACTTTGCAGCGGCGTTTGCAAGACGAAGGATCCAGCTTCCAGGAGTGTCTTAGAAGGAGCTCGTGGTCAGCTTGCTCGCCGCTATGTCAATAATTCCGCCCTGGAGCTGAATGAAACCGCCTATCTTCTCGGATAGAAGGACGCGAACTCTTTCGTTCGCGCTTTTCGCACCCGGAAGGAGTTCCACCTGCTCGCTGCCGCGAAAAGCAGCGTGCAAGAGCGGCGTCATTAACACGCGCTATTTTAGGAAAGAGAAGCAATGAAGAAACGCAAACTTGGAAAAAGCGGTCTGGAAGTATCGGCCATCGGCCTCGGCTGCATGGGAATGAGCTTCGGTTATGGTCCGGCTGCGGACAAACAGGAGATGATCTCTCTGATTCGGTCGGCCGTCGAAGGAGGCGTGACGTTCTTCGACACCGCCGAAGTTTACGGTCCTTTCACCAACGAGGAACTCATGGGCGAAGCGCTGGCCCCACTTCGCGACCAGGTGGTGATCGCCACCAAGTTCGGGTTCAAGCCTGACCCCAATGGTGGACCGCGTTGGAGCGGCCTGGACAGTCGTCCAGAACACATCAGGGAGGTCGCCGATGCCTCGCTCAAGCGCCTCAAGACCGATGTCATCGACTTGTTCTATCAGCACCGCGTCGATCCCAACGTCCCGATTGAAGATGTCGCCGGGGCCGTAAAAGACCTCATCCAGCAAGGCAAGGTGAAGCATTTCGGACTCTCGGAAGCAGGCGTGCAGACCATCCGTCGCGCAAACGCCGTTCAGCCGATCGCGGCACTCCAGAGCGAATATTCGCTTTGGTGGAGAGAGCCTGAAGCGGAAGTGATACCCACACTCGAGGAACTGGGGATCGGGTTCGTTCCCTTTAGTCCGCTGGGAAAGGGCTTCCTCACCGGTAAGATCAGCGAAGGCACGCAGTTCGACAAGACCGACTTCCGCAATATCGTTCCTCGCTTTACGCCGGAGAACCGGAAAGCGAATCAGGCGTTGGTTGATCTGATTGGCAAATTCGCACAACGGCAAAAGGCGACGCCTGCCCAGATCGCTCTTGCATGGCTGCTAGCCCGGAAGCCGTGGATCGTTCCGATCCCGGGTACAACCAAGCTGCATCGACTCGAAGAGAACATCGGAGCCGCCGCCGTCGAACTTACACCCGAAGATCTCCGGCAGCTCGAAACCGCCACCGCAAAGGTTGCGGTGCAAGGTGCTCGGTACCCCGAAGAACTGCAGAAATTAGTGGGCCGCTGAGCAACAACAGGTCACGAAAGCCGAGGCAAAGCAGCATGCTCGGGGGATTGCCGCCAATAGTTCGGGTCCATCCGACGAACTCCCCGTCGAGGAGATCCCAGACGCTGGCCTGAGACATTCCGGGATTGAACGACGGATTCTGAAACGTCCGTCGTATCCCGCTCCCCTTGGGCTCACGCCTGCAAGACCGATCAAGGTCCAACCCACTGTCCCGAGACTAGACAGTCGCTGGTAGTGATTCTGGGATCAGAAAGTGGACGAGCCGCGGTGAGCATGGGATTGAAACGCCAGAGACTTGCCACGTGGTTTCGCTATCGAGTAGCATGCGACGGCTGCGATCCAGATGACGGCAGAAACCACTCGTAGGCAATCGAGTTATGTCTGTGGTGCTTCAACCGCCACATTGGTCGGGCGCTGCATTGGGCAAATCCTGGACGAAGCTGCTGATCATTATCCGGAGCAAGACGCTCTCGTCGTCAAACATGAGAACCGGCGCTTCACTTATCGGCAGCTGAAACAAGAAGTAGAACTTGCCGCACGGGGTTTTCTGAGCCTGGGCATTAAAACGGGCGATCGGATCGGCATCTGGTCGACCAATTCGTCGGAATGGGTCATAACACAGTTTGCCACCGCGAAAATTGGCGCGATCCTCGTCAATATAAATCCTTTGAACCGGGCATTTGAGTTAAAGCATGTCCTTCGGCAGTCCGAATGTCAGATGTTGCTACTCATCGACGGTTTTCGCGATGCTAACTATGTTTCCATTCTTCGAGAAATCTGCCCGGAAATGGAATCGTCCGCTCCGGGCGACCTGCAATCAGGAAATCTGCCGGACTTGCGGACGATTATCTTCGTTGGAGAAGCCGTTACCACCGGAATGTTCTCTTGGGAAGAGCTGCTTCGCCGAGGGCAGACAACCTCGCCGGATGAGTTACACCAGCGCGAATCTGAGTTGGAGTTCGACGACCCCATCAATATCCAATACACCTCCGGAACCACGGGGTTGCCGAAAGGTGCGATGCTTTCGCACCATAACATCGTCAACAACGCGCAATTCATTGCCGCGGCTCTTCGCTTGTCACCACAAGATCGTCTTTGTATTCCTGTGCCTTTCTATCATTGCTTTGGCATGGTGCTCGCGAATATGGCGTGCGTGGTCAGTGGGGCCACCATGGTCGTTCCTGCGGCCTACTTCGATCCCGAAGCGACCTTGCGAGCGATTCACGAGGAGAAATGCACGGCTTTGCATGGCGTGCCTACCATGTTCATCGCTGAGCTCAGCTGTCCGAACTTCAAGGATTTCGATCTCCGCTCGCTGCGAACCGGGATCATGTCGGGGGCGCCGTGTCCAATAGAGGTTATGCGGCGGGTCGTCAACGAGATGAACTGCCGGGAGCTGACCATCGCGTATGGACAGACCGAAGCGTCGCCCGTCATCACGCAAACTACGACCGAAGATCCCATCGAGGTTCGCGTTACAACGGTCGGCAAGGCCATGCCTCACACGGAAGTCAAGGTCATCGATCCGCTCACGGGCCAAATCGTTCTACGCGGCGCGGCTGGCGAACTGTGCACGCGCGGGTACCTTGTGATGAAGGGTTTTTACGGAAACACGGAGGCCACTCGCAAGGTCATTGACGCTGACGGTTGGCTGCACACTGGTGATTTGGCGGTGCTCGATGATCGCGGCTATTTCAAGATTGTCGGGCGTTCCAGGGACATGATCATTCGCGGGGGTGAGAATCTCTATCCGCGAGAAATCGAGGAGTTTCTCTTCTCCTGCCCAAGCATACTGGATGTGCAGATCGTCGGCGTTCCAGATCTCAAGTACGGCGAAACGGTCGCTGCCTGGGTAAAACTCAAGCCAGGTGCGGCTCTCACGCTCGAAGATCTAAAGCATTTCTGCAAAGGCAAGATCGCAGAGTACAAGATTCCCCGGTATCTTAAAGTGACCGACGACTTTCCCATGACGGTGTCTGGAAAAATCCAGAAATTCAAAATGCGTGAAATTTCGATTCAGGAGTTTCGACTCGAGCAACCTGCCAAGACAGAAACGGCGTAATCGCCGTCCTTTGCCAACAAAAAGGAGAAATATGCCCGTACGCCCGCCGTCCCAGGACGAACTCCTGGAAATCGCCGCCTCTTTTGGCATGACCCTCGACGCGAAAGACGCGGAGTCTTTCCGTGGCCTCATGGCTGGCTCGATCGCTTCGTACAATCGTCTCGACCAACTGCCGGAGCCCAAGCTCCCCGTGAAATACCCGCGAACACCGGGCTACCGGCCGGGTCCCGAGGAGAATCGCTTCAACGCATGGTATTGGAAGACCGACATTGCCGGCGCTTCGGAGGGGATTCTTGCCGGTAAGAAGGTGGCAGTGAAGGACAACCTCTGCGTCGCGGGCGTTCCGATGATGAACGGCTCTCGCTGGCTCGAAGGCTATGTGCCGGAGGTGGATGCGACGGTAGTGACCCGCGTCCTGGACAACGGTGGCGAAGTGGCCGGGAAAGCCGCCTGCGAGGATTTGTGCTTTTCCGCTGGGAGTCACACTTGTGCTACCGGTCCTATTCGTAATCCTCACAATCCCGAATACAGCACCGGCGGATCCTCGGGCGGCAGCGCCGCTCTGGTGGCCGCGGGCGAAGTGGAGATGGCCCTTGGTGGAGACCAAGGCGGTTCCATTCGCACGCCTTCGGCATGGTGTGGCGTGTACGGATTAAAACCGACTTGGGGCCTCGTGCCTATGAGCGGCGGCATGCCCATCTCTTACTCTGTTGACCATTGCGGCCCTATCTGTAACAGCGTCGAAAATGTAGCGCGGCTCCTTACGGCCGTTGCTGGCCACGATAGTCACGATTCCCGCACCATCAACGCACCTTCCGGCGATTACCTGGCCCACCTTGGGCAAGGCGCGAAGGGGCTGAAGGTTGCCATTCTCCGCGAAGGTTTCGGCCATCCCACGGGAGATTCCCGCTCACCGGCAACCGACGCCAAGGTTCGCGAAGCTATTGGCGAGTTCAAGGCGCTCGGTGCGTCGGTCGATGAAGTGTCTGTGCCCATGCACTGCGATGGACCGCACATCTGGACGGGGATAATTTTGGAAGGCGCCGCCGAAATGATGATTAAGGGCTTCGCGATGGGGAACAATTGGGTGGGTTATTATACGACTTCCTTGCAGGAGGCCTTCGCCCGGGGCTGGAAGGCTCAGCCCGATGACGTCTCGGAGACTGTGAAGCTCGTTCTTCTGCTCGGCGAATACATGCACCGCAGCTATCACAATCGCTACCATGCCAAAGCCCAAAACCTTCGTGTGTTACTGCGCAAAGCATACGACACCGTGCTGAGTGACTACGATTTGATGGTGATGCCGACGATTCCTTTCCCGGCTACCCGTATCCCGCCGTCGGATGCGCCTCGCGAGGTCTACGTCGATCGAGCCCTCAACATGCAGCAAAACACCTGTCCATTCGATGTTTCGGGCCACCCCGCGTTTACGATTCCTTGCGCCAAAATTGACGGCTTGCCAGTCGGCATGATGTTGGTCGGCAAACATTTCGATGAGCCAACGCTCGTCCGCGCCGCTAGAGCCTTTGAGCAAGCCACGGAATGGCAGGAACGCTAGTATTCGCGATCGCAGCGAGGGCTTCCGGCGGCCATTGCTCTGGGGGACCTCGTCGGGAATAACGGACGGCCATTTAGTGTCTAACGGATACGGCTGAACTCCAGACCGGATCGAGGGATCGGGAGGCAATTATGAAGTGGGGAATTTCCATCGGTGTTTCGACGCTTTTTCTTTTGATGGCTTGTGTTTCAGCTCGTGGCCAGGAAACCCATGCGACCATCATCTACGATGATCACGCAACCGAGATCAGCAGTGCTAACGTAGATCGAGGCCAGCTATGGATCACGACTGTCGACCTTAAACGTGCCACGGGCTTTGCGTTGAAGCCGCAAGGTATCTGCCGGGATGAACTATGCTTTCCGCTGCCCAAGTTCCGAAAGCAGGAGTTCGTGCGCCAGAGCTCGGGGAAGACTTGGTTCAGTCTCATGACCTTCGCGCGGCTCGTGCATCAGCCGGTTGCCCATGATGAAGCGCTGGCCACCTGGTACTTTGGGTTGCGTTCCGACCAAAGACAGGGTTTGTCCTCGCTCGAGGCTCCCGATTTCACGCTTCCGGACATGAACGGCAAGATTCACTCGCTTTCGGACTTTCGCGGAAAGAAGGTATTGCTGATCACCTGGGCTTCCTGGTGAGGGTGCCGTCTAGACTTGCCAGGCTGGCAAGCAATTTATCAGCAGCTCAAAGATAAGAATCTCGAGATTGTCGCTGTCGCCCAGGATACCAACGGTATTAAGGACGCTGGTCCGTGGATTACCGCCGCCAACCCGACCTTCACTGCTTTGATTGATGAGAGACATTTGGTTTCGAAGCTGTACAACATGGTCAATGTGCCCACCGGAGTGTGGATTGACGAGCAAGGAAAAATTGTTCGGCCAAACGAAGTGGCTTTTGTTGACGACCGGTTCAAGAACTTCAGTGGCCTTGATTCCGCTCCTTACCTCAACGCTTTGAGGGATTGGATCGAAAAGGGTGACAAGAGCGTCTACAGGATGAGCGAAGAGCGGCTTCGCGAAAAACTGGCTGTCAACGACCCCGATGTCATTCTAGCTGCGGCCGAGTTTGCGCTCGGTGAGCATGTCTATAAGTCCGGACATTTGCGTGAAGCGATCCCTCATTTCAAAGAGGCGCAACGTTTGAATCCCAAGAGTTGGAATTACAAGCGCCAGGCGTACGCGCTGTCCGATGCCAAGCGCGACTATGGAACGACCTTTGTGGACGAAGTCGAGAAGGCCGGTGGGAGCAAAGTCTACTATCCCCCTCCCGACCTGACACCCGGGGCCGCTACAAAAGACAAACAGCCTCAAGAATAATTGCCATCGGGGTTGCGTGAGACCGAGTGTGGTCGCCCATGGTGTGTCGAGGATCACGGCCCATGCGGCGTAGAGCGCTCTTCGGTTGAACAACATCCGACGATAACGTTACATGGGATTTGCCGAGGAAGGTTGATTGAGCTAAATTGGCAAGGAATTTATCGAATACCTAGTATCAAGAAAATTTGTAGTTGTTACAGGCTGCCATACAATGGCAGATTCTGACCGGCAGAAACCTGACGTCGTGATTCAAATCGGCAGACCTACACGGGAGCACAATGAAGGTAAAGGCAAAACGGAATGCCCCAGGGAATAAGAAACCCGTAAAATCGTTGCTCAAGGCTTTGCGCATCCTCGATACGCTCAGTGACGGCGTGGATGGCCTAGGCATTACGGATTTGAGCGGTGTGCTGAAGACCCCCAAGAGCACAGTGCATAGGCTGATCGCGACTCTGGAAACTGCCGGGTATGTGGCGTTTGATCCACCGACGGCGAAATACAGTCTCGGCAGCCGGGCCGCCAGACTAGGGGAGCAGCTGAATCATCACTCTCCCTTGCTTACGTTTGGGGCACCGATGCTCGAACGACTCACAGAAGCGTGTCACGAGGCCAGCCATCTGGCGATCCTGCAGGGAACGGAAGTGGTTTATGTTTCCCATGAGGAAAGCAAGGAGCCTGTGAGGATCAGTTTCGGAATGGGACACAGAGCGCCGGCCCACTGTACGGCTCTCGGCAAAGTTTTTTTGGCGGGGTTGTCAGATAGTGAGATTCTGATGCTCTACAGGAACAAGAAGAGACTCGAGAAACTCACGCCGCAAACAGTTTCCAGGCTGGATCAGCTGCTGTCGGAGATTGCGGTCGTGCGCAGGGAAGGCATTGGTCACGACAACGAAGAATATACCAGGGGACTGCGCTGCATAGCTGCTCCGATCCGCGATTTTTCTTCGAGAATCGTGGCAGCCATGAGCCTGTCGATGTTCAAGCACAAGATGACCGCGGAGCGAAGGGAGTTCTTCAAAGATGCTTTGGTTCGGGCCACCTCCGAGGTGTCCGAAAAGCTTGGATTTATGCCCGTATCGAAGAGCTAGAGTGCGCGAGACTCGACGAAAGCCGGCCTGAGCAAAGTTGGTTTTTCCAGTAAGGCCTCCTTGGTTGAGTAGGTTCGTTCTCCTGCAGGCGAGCGCCTCTGCGAGCCTGATTATCCAACAAATAAGCATCACCAGAGCGATCAGGCAGAATCCGCCGATTAGAATCGTTCCACTAAGTGGAACGGCGTTCCAACATATTTCTTGACAGCGCTAATGGGAAGATGTTACGAGACATGCCTACTTCTGGAGTGGAACGACGTTCCACTTCGGGGCAGGGCCGTCCCAGCGAGTGGCCTACCTTGGAGGTGTGTGGTGAATTCTCGAAGCAAAGTCGGTTTGTCGTTGGTGTTGCTTGTGGCGCTCATCCGCTGCGCCGGTGTTTCAGGAGCGTGGGGGCAAACGGCCGCCACTGGGCAGGTCATGGGAACCGTTACGGACCCATCGAAAGCGGCCGTCGGTCAGGCCACCATTACGGTGACGAACGAAGCCACCGGCATCACGCGTACCGTCAAGAGCAATGCTGACGGAGATTTTGTGGTTCCTTTGCTAACACCGGGATCGTATTCGGTCACCGTGGAAGCCACGGGATTCAAGACGCAAACCAGTGAAAATATTCTTGTGCAGGTGGCCAGCACCGCCACGGTGAACATCCGACTGCAGCTTGGCGGATCGGCTGAGAAAGTGGTCGTGGAGGCCTCCGAAGAGATTCTACAAACCGACAGCTCTGCGAACGGCGGCACGGTAAACGACAAAACCGTTCCGGCTCTGCCGCTTAGCAGCCGGAACTACACGCAGATCCTGGATCTAGCGCCCGGAGTCTCGGGCTCGGTGCCGAACGCGGCAAGCTTGGGAAAGAATTCCGTGGATGTGTTCGTCAACGGCGGCCGAATCATGGACAACAGCTATCAGATGGATGGGCAAGACGCCGGGAATATGGAGACGCAAGGCACTGGCAGCATATTGTCAATCGGTGGAATCTCCATTCCCAACCCGGATGCCATACAAGAGTTCAAAGTGCAAACCAGCTTGTACGACGCATCGTACGGGCGCGGCGCGGGCGGGAACGTCAATGTGGTGACCAAGTCAGGTAGCGATCAACTGCATGGCGCGCTTTTCGAATTTCTTCGCAACGACATCTTCAACGCGAATGACTTTTTCCTGAATCGAAACGGAGTTCCGCGGCCTCCCCTGAAACAGAACCAGTTCGGCGGAACGATCGGCGGGCACATCATCAAGAGCAAGCTGTTTTATTTTGGTTCCTATCAGGGAACGCGACAGATAAATGGGGTGAGCTCGAACTCCGTGGCCACGGCAATATTGCCAGGTTTGACGGACGACCGCACCGCTGCTGGCATCGCCAAAGTGTTTGGGGGGCTCCAGGGCAGCAATGGCGGAACGATTGCTGCGGATGGATCGAATATAAATCCGGTAGCACTAAAGCTACTGAACCTCAAGACGGCAGGAGGGGGCTTCCTTATCCCTACGCCACAAAAGGTTACGGGAACGGACTCGCAAGGAGGTTCGCAGGGGCAATCCTCGTTCAGTATTCCATCTAAATTTAACGAGGACCAGTACATTGCGAACGTGGACTATGCGCCAAGCAACAAGCATACGATCTCGGAGAAGTTTTTCTACGCGAAGTCACCGGAATTTTTGGCGTTCACGTCTTCGAATGTTCCCGGTTCAGGCACGAATGACCTGTTCAAAAACTGGAACGGCAACATCAAAGATACCTATGTGATCGCGCCGACGCTGATCAACGAGGCCAGCATTGCGTACCATCGCTACTACGGCAGAGTAGCCAGCCAGAATCAGGTCACAAATCAATCCATTGGGCTGACGCCTGGGTGCACCAGCGCGTTCATGCCGATCATGGTCATCGGTTCGACGGAGTTGAGCGGCAACTTCAATGATGGTCAATTTACTGCGCCGACGGCGTGGGCAGCACAGGATCAAGTCTCCTGGACTCACGGAAGGCACAACATTCGCGCGGGCTTTGGATGGGAAAGAGACATCGCCGATTCCGCAGATCAAGAAGTGACGCGCGGTGATATTTCGTTCTTGAGCTTCGAGGATTTCCTGCTCGGAATGAGTGCCGCGCAGAACGGCGGGAAATTGAGCAACATCAACGTGTCGGATGATCTTTGCGGGGATACCACAAGAGAGTTTCACGTCGGCAGCCTGTACACCTTCGCCCAGGACGACATCAAGGTGAACTCGCACTTGACCGTAAACGTGGGATTGCGCTGGGAGGGCCTGGGTCAGACTTCGGACGGAAAAGGGAAAATTGTCGACTTCTGGCCGTCGTTGGCTTCGAACGACCTAGCGAACAAGCCTTTCTCAGGTTTCATCGCGGCTTCAAACTTCCCGGGCACTCTGCCGGCCGGAATTATGCGGAATTCCAATCCGACGTTCGCAGCGAATGGTTGGGCGCTGAACAATTTTGGGCCGCGGCTGGGATTTGCGTGGACGCCGCCTCTCTTCAATGACAAGCTCGTCGTGCGCGGCGGGTATGGACTCTACTACACGCATCCGCCAGTGAATGACGCGTTCCAATTGATTGTCAATCCGCCGTTTTTCTCGAGGCAGACCAACGTTGGCGCCTTGAACTCCCTGGCAACTTTGCAGGTCCCGTTCAATCCTCCCTCAAACGAAGTATTCCCGAACTTCGTTGAGCGATCTCCAAATACCGCGCTTACGATCAATTCCATCAGCCCCGACTGGAAGCCCCCGATAACGCAGCAGTATAACTTCGGCATTCAATACGCGTTGAACAGCACAACTCTGGTCCAAGTCGGCTACGTGGGGACCAAGAGCAATCGCATTGAAACGACGAACCAAATCAATCAGGCCGAACTGGCCGGCGCTGCGAACCCGGTCAACGGGCTGACGACAAACACATTTGAAAACGCCGCCCAACGCGTCCCTGTTCTCGGCATAGCGCCTAGCGGATTGGACCAAGCGCAATGGACCGGGATTTCTAACTACAACAGTTTGCAGGCAAACATCCAAAAGAGATTCAGCCACGGGATTCAGTTCGGGCTGGCCTATACCTATGGGAAGACGCTGACGGACGTAACGGGTGTTGGCACCTTCCCGCTAGGGGGTGGCGCCTACAACGACCAATTGAATCCGATGAACGGCTACGGCCCGGCAGATTTCGACACTCGGAACCGCTTTGTCGCGAACTACCTGTGGGATTTGCCCAACTTCCATAACAACAAGGGAATTGACGGAAGGCTGCTCAGTGGATGGGGAGTGTCGGGAGTAGTCGTGGCGCAGTCCGGGCCTGCGCTGACGTTTACAGATCCCGCTGCCGGCAGTATCTATGGCCTTGCCGGAGCATTCGGGACCTTTGGAGCGACTTTGTGTCCCGGTAAAACCGCCCAAAACATTCTGACTCCGGGTCCGGTGCAGACGAATCTGGATAATTTCTTCAACGCCAATGCTTTCTGCGCACCTCCGCAGATTGGTGATGGAACTGGGTTCGGCGCGCTAGGCCGCGGCGTAGTATATGGTCCGGGCCAACACAATATGGACATGTCGATATTTAAGGACACAAAAGTTGGAGGTCTCAGTGAAGCCGGAACGGTTCAGTTCCGAGCGGAGTTCTTCAACACCTTCAATACCCCGCAGTTCGCTAGCCAGACCACCACGCAATTTTCGACGGCGATTACTCAGTTGCACGCCCCGAGCTTTGGGCAGATCACGGCAACCACGGTGTCCCCGCGCATCATTCAATTTGGGCTGAAGTATACGTTTTAACTCCGGGGCCGGGTGACACCACAGACTGGAGAGGGGAGCGCGAGCGTTTCGCTCCCCTTCTTGATGAGAGAGGGGGGAAAATGCGCAAGCTCTTGCTAGGGATAGTGCTGGTTGCGACCTTCAGGGCGAGTCTAGAGGCGCAGCAAAAACCAACGCTCTCGTCGCTCACCAAGAGCTTCGTTACTGTGGATTCGACTGTGGTGGCGTTGGAGCACGTGCGGGTCATCGATGGGACAGGGGCGGCTCCGGAGGCCGATCAGACCATTCTCATCGAAAACGGAATGATACGAGGAATTGGACCTTCCTCTGCGGTGTCTGTTCCCCCCGGCGCGCACGTCCTCGAGTTGAAGGGGCGCTCGGTGATTCCAGGCCTTGTTGGAATGCACGATCACATGTTCTACCCAGCAGCTTCAGGGGAAGGACCGGTGGAGGGCGCCCCCGCGCTTTATGGCGAAATGGGATTCAGTTTTCCGCGGCTCTATCTGGCCGAGGGCGTGACCTCAATTCGAACGACAGGGAGCCTGGAAACCTACACGGATCTGGCTTTGAAGAAAATGATCGACACCGGCAAGATGCCCGGGCCCAAGATAAACATCACTGGGCCGTATCTTGAGGGCGCGGGCTCCTTTACACCACAGTTGCACGAGCTCAGCGGGCCCGAGGATGCCGTGCGTCTCGTGAATTACTGGATCGACGAGGGGGCAACCTCTTTCAAAGCGTACATGCACATCACGCGTGCTGAACTGAGCGCGGCGATCAAAGCCGCCCATGCACGAGGAATCAAGGTTACGGGCCATTTGTGTTCAGTGGGATTCAGCGAAGCAGCGGAAATGGGGATCGACGACCTGGAACACGGCTTGGTGGTGGACCAGGAGTTCAACCCCGATAAGCTGCCGGATGTCTGTCCACCCGATGCCGACCGGCACCCAAGCATGGAAAAGATGGATATAGAAAGCGAAACGGTCCAAGCGGTGATTCGTAAGCTAGTGCAGCATCATGTTGCGGTGACTTCCACGCTCGTCATTTTCGAAACGTTTGCCGCGAATCGCCCGCCGCTCGAGGACCGGGTATTGCAGGCGATGTCCCTGCCATCGCGTGCGGACTATCTAGCAGCACGTGCCAAGATTGCGGAGGGCAGCGACAACGGTACAATTCTGCTTAAGAAGGAAATGCAGTTTGAACACGACTTCGTGAAAGCGGGAGGACTGCTGCTCTCCGGCGAAGATCCCACAGGATATGGGGGAGCGCTGGCGGGATTCGGCGATCAAAGACAGACGGAACTCCTGGTTGAGGCAGGGTTCACGCCGCTCGAAGCTATCCACATTGCTACGCAAAATGGGGCTGAATTCCTGGGACAGGCGGATCGCATCGGCACGTTGAGCGCCGGCAAACAAGCCGACATCGTTGTGGTCAAGGGCGATCCCAGCCAGAAGATTAGAGACATCGAAAACGTGGAACTCGTCTTCAAAGACGGAATCGGATACGACTCAGAGAGACTTGTGCGTTCCGTCCATGGTGCGGTGGGATTGCACTAGAAGTTTGCTCCAGTCAACGCTGCGCCAAGCTGCACAGCTGCTAGGACCGGGGTTGCGATGGGCTAAGAGAATGAGGTTTGATGACTGATTGACGGCCTCTCCGTTGATTTTCTTGCAGTCTTGAACTCTTCTTCCACCAATTCCATCGCGCTACCTGCGATGCACTCAAACGCTTCTGGTAGTCATTCATCGCGAGGCGTAGAATCGCTTGGATGGTTTGTGACCAGAGGATTTGTTTGTCGGCTTTGTACGGGCACATCAGCGCGCTATTCCTGAGCCTGATTTCCGGATTATCCCAATACCTGCAACCCGACTTTCGAGCGCTCGCACGCGAGTATTCACCGTAGTTTATTGGACATCGGCCTGTGGGCCAAGTTGGAACCAGCATCCAGCCGGTATAAACTGTAACTCCCTTCTTGGACCAGCACGTGCTTCCGAGCCGCCCCTCGGACTTGCGACACTGTGTCTGTCCCAAAGCCCTCCGCTCCTAATCTGGAGTTAGTTGAAGACGAACGTGGCTTCGCATAGGGCAGAAATAATGACCTTTTCTGGGGCGCGAAGGGGAGCACGCCAATACTCCTCGCCCGGATCTGAACTCGCTCCAACTGAACCTGCCCAAGAAGGACGGCCGGGAGGTCTTGGCGGAACTCAAGGAGAGCCCGGTACTCGAGAGTATCCCGGGGTTATCTTGACGACCTCCGCATCCGGGACGGATATCCCAGAGGAGTTATCACCCATGAGAACTGCCACCTTACCAACACTGCAGATCTCGAGGGGTTCCTGAAAGTGGTGAAGAGCATCGACAGTTTTCTAGTCGTCGGTGGTTAAGTTGCCAAGGGACGCACGCTCATGAAGCAAAAGACACTGCGAGTTCTTCTGGTTGAGGATAACGAGGGAGATGCTCGCTTGCTCCGTGAGATGTTCGGCAAAGAAAGCCCGAATAGCTTCGAAATGACGCACGTCTCAAACATGCGTGAGGCCGTCATTCGCCTGGCGAAAGGCGGGGTGGACATCGTCCTGCTGGACTTGGGACTGCCGGATGCGTATGGTCTCCAGTCCGTCCAACAGGCGCGCGCAGCGGCCCCGGGCATCCCCCTCATCGTGCTCACAGGCATGGACGATGAGGCGCTGGCGGCCGAAGCTATGAAGGCCGGTGCGCAAGATTACCTGATTAAGGGACAGGTCGAAAATCGCGCGCTTCCCAGGGCTCTTCGTCACGCCATCGAGCACCATCGCATACAAGTAGAAACTACATACCTCGCGCAGCACGACGCGGTGACCAACCTGCCCAATCGGCTTGTGTTGAACGACCGGATCTCTCAAGCGATTTCCTTAGCTCGCCGTCGGAAGACCCTGACAGCGGTAGTCTTTCTCGATTTGGATCGATTCAAGTACATCAACGATTCACTGGGACATGCCATCGGGGACCGACTGCTGCAATCCGTTGCACTCCGGTTGGTGGCCAGCGTGCGCGATTCGGACACCGTCACCCGCCAGGGTGGAGATGAATTCCTGATCCTCCTTTCAGAGATCGCTGGTTCGCAAGACGCTGCCAAAAGCGCGAAAAGGATACTTCTTTCTCTGACTGCGCCGCATTTCATCGGGGAGCACGAACTGCATATCGATGGCAGTATCGGCATCAGTGTCTATCCGGTGGACGGAGAAGATGCGGAAACGTTAATCAAGAATGCGGACACGGCGATGTATCACGCCAAGGAAAACGGCCGCAACAACTTCCAGTACTTCACGGCGGAGATGAATGTGAAGGTCGTAGCGCGGCAATCTCTCGAAGCCAGTCTGCGTCGCGCTCTCGAGCGACAAGAGTTCTTGTTGCATTACCAGCCCAAGGTAAATCTCAACACCGGGGAGATCACAAGTGTCGAAGCGTTGATACGCTGGCAGCATCCGGATCGAGGACTCGTCTCTCCTGCGGAATTCGTGCCCATCGCCGAAGATAGCGGGCTAATTCTGCCCATCGGCCGCTGGGTGCTGCGCGAAGCGTGCCGGCAAGCCCGCGCCTGGCAGGACGCAGGACTTCCGCCAATCCCCGTTGCTGTTAACGTCTCTTCCGCGGAGTTCCGCAAAACTGATTTTGTTGAAGGTGTCCGGACGATCCTCAAGGAAACCGGCTTGGAGGCGCGGTACCTCGAACTCGAACTCACCGAAGGCGTTCTTATGGACGATGCCAAATTCACGGCTTCCGTACTTCAAGAGCTCAAGGGCATGGGAATACGTCTCGCCGCGGATGACTTCGGTACTGGCTATTCCAGCCTTAGCTATCTCCGCGAGTTTCCCATCGATATTTTGAAAATCGATCGCTCGTTTATCAACCAGATCACTGCCGATTGCGATGGCTCAACCATCGTGGACGCGATCATTAGCATGGGAAAGAGCCTCAAGCACGTGGTGGTCGCCGAGGGCATCGAAACGCAAGAACAGAGGGCCTACCTTCAGGCCCACCATTGTCAGGAAGGACAGGGGTACCTCTTCAGTAGGCCGCTACCTGCTCCACAATTTGCTGCTCTGCTTCAGACAGGCTAACAGAAGCTCTCGTCCGCCGAAGATCCCAGCCAGTTGCTCCGCGTGGTGATCATGAAGCCGGGACGCTCCACTTAAGCCAGGCAACGAACTCCATAAGCGGTATTGCGCCGTCTTCAGTGCTTCTTCGCCGTTTGTAGGCGATAGCTGAATCACACGTCCTACGAATCTGTGATGGCCGGGTCTTAGCGTCTAGCGAGGCAGGCGCGGCCATCATCCAGACGCCGTTGTCAACAAGACGACTGCATCAGGAGTGTCTTTAACCCATCGTGTGCTCCCATCGGCCATCTGGACTTCTGTCGCATTAGGGCCAGAACTGATGGCAACAATTTGATCGGTATTTGCAAAGAGAATTCCCGTTTCTTCTCCGGCTTCATTGGCCTCGCGAAGCTTGATTAGCGCCATATCAATTCCCGCTCTATCTGTTCATTCGGATTGAATACCTCAACTACTTATAAACCTGAATTTTCCCGTCCACCACCACCGCGATGTATCTTCCCGCTTCGAGAAACTGCATGACTTTTTTTTCCTCCCTGGCGAGCTTCGCCCATCTGGATTTGGTGTTCGGGTTTTGTTCCAGGCCCCGCAATTCTCGCCCTTCAAAACGAAAATCAATTTGTTTCAACCTGCTTTTGGCCGTCTGCTTGACAGAATAAGTTTCGCCGTCAATCTCGACAATTTTCTTCTTATCGACCAGACCCTGTTGCCAGACGGACAGAAGAGCGGATTCAAAACTCGTGGGCACAGGCTGAGGATAGCACCTAATTATTCAAGGCGCCGTACAGGGCGAGCTAACCAGGGGTTTCTGAGGCATGCGGTTGGTGATCTAGCGCGGTCAGAACCCATTTCTGCAAAACGGCTCGAAACTGGGGCTTTATCTCCCGAAACACCAAGCCCATGCCCTCGGGCTTGAGATAGAGAACTGATGCCTCGGCCTCGAAATGCTCTCCCGAGTGGTCAATCTTCAGCAAAACAGGTAGCTGCATCTCAAACGACGCAGAAGTCTCTAGGAGACACCCCCGTAAGCTCACCTCCGTCACCCGTGCCTTGACAAAAGCAGTAGGCGAGCTTTCAGGAGCGATCTCGGCACTGGCGCTAAACGCAAACCTTAGCCCACGATGGTCATCCACCGTTCGAGCCTATTCCATTGAATAATCGATGTCGAGTCACTCGATGAAGGTCCGTTACGTATTGTCTACTACTGGATTTCCAACCGCGAAGGCCGGACTATCCTGCCGCCTTTTTCTGCGCTCGAAACTTCCTCCACCGCTTCTTGGCAGCTTTCCCGATCTTCGCTCTGGCGGCAGCAGACATAACGCGCTTCTTTACCGCTTTGAGTTCCTTGCTCGTCGAATCGCCCAAAGCTTTCCCAGCCGATCGTATTCCGTTCAATTGGTGCTGTAGCTTGCCTAACTGCTTTTCGAGTTTTCTCTCTTCGCGCTTGATGGCTGCTAGAATGTCCATGAATCCTCCCGATCAAATCTATCGCAACCGGAGGCGCCGCACCAGACGTAAGGCGGGAGGCAAGTGACTCGGCAGTAGCTCGGGAACGGAACAAGTTAAAGCCCGCGACGCGTGGGCTAGTTTGCTCATGGGAGTATGTCACCTTCTCGATCAAACGGAAGTAATCTCTTACCGATGAGTTGTGCGGGTGACGAACCTACGACGATCGGTCGGTGCAGATTTGATACTACGGACATGGGCTTTCATATGTTCCGGTCGCCCCAAATTCTAAACGAACTAGGCCATAGCCGGTTTGCCAACAAGACCTGCTGTTCGAAGGGTAGTGCATAAAAAACCGGCGCGGCTGACCCTGGCCGGCTGACACTATCGCCCGATGCTTAAGGCGCCGAGAAGGCGTCTACGACCTAATCCAGGAAGTGACGTATTTCTGGTGTCCAGCCTCGACTTTTTTGAAGTCCAATTTCTAAGAAATCCGGCTGCAAAGTCCGGCCTGAAGTTAAGGGTTCGGTCCAGTTCGCCCCAAGATCCTGCGCCCATTTTGCGTCGAGCATCAAGTCTGGTACTGTTCGAGAAAGAACCAGGCGATGGTGGGGTAGTCCGCAAATAGGGACGAGTCGGGACGGCAGGACACCCCTAAGATGAAAAATGGGAGGAGCGAAGACATGAAGACCAACTCCATGAGAACTTTTGTAGGTCTACTCATTCTGCTGATCTGTCCCTTTTCTGTCTTAGGCCAGACCGCGACCACCAACCGAAATGTCATTCTTCGTCGCGATCCCTCGACGGCGAGCGTCGCCCTTGCTCATCTCCCCGAGGGAGCGAGACTAACTCTGGTGGATGAAGCCCCAGATAGTGGCTTCTACCATGTTAGGACGGAGGATGAACAGGTCGGTTGGATCTGGTCGAAGTTCGTGACACTTTCGGTGCCGCCTACACCACCGTCCGCTCAGCCGGCCCCCCTAACCCCGCCTCAGCCGCCGGAAACGCAGTGTGATCCGACGCTGTGGAGCCATGTCTACCATGCGCCGCGCCTCATCGTGAAACAACCATGCGTCACTGTCACCGGGACCATCGTGGATGCTACTGCGGGCAAGAAGTCTGACGGCGTTCGCCACGAAGCCGATGGTGACACCCACGGCTGGCTGAAAGTGGACCCGCAATTTGAAAATCTATTGAACGCCGGGAACATCAGCGATGAAGGAGGGAATCTGGTTTTCGAGATTGTATGCAGATTTCCTGTTACTCAGCAGGACGCCAAAGCGGCGTGTGCCAACTACACCGATCAAGTGTCTCTGCCGCCGGTGGGTTCTCACGTTCAAATAGTTGGCACTTTGGTCCAGGACAGTTTCCATGCACAGTGGATGGAGATTCATCCGGTCACGAGAATTACGGTACTCCCATAGAGACAGAAACGATGCCGGTCCCATCAGTTTGACGCTCCGTCGCATGTGATTTGCCGAATGTGCCCAAACATCCTCTGGCTACTGCACTCCTCGCTTCCAACTTACTTTCTCTCCATCCGTTCACTGGTTTACGCCACTGGCAAGGATTCCGCCATCAACAATGAGCACGGAGCCCGTCGTGAAACTGGCCGCGTCAGAGGCGAGGTAGACGGCCGCGCCGGCCAGCTCCTCGACTTGGCCAAAGCGCTTCATAGGTGTGCGCATCAGAAATTCATTGCCTCGCGGCGTACCGTCCAGCAGCTTTTCGTTCAGCGCGGTGCGGAAGACGCCCGGTGTGATGGCATTCACGCAGATTCCGTGGGGCGCCCATTCGACGGCCAGCGACCGCGTCAGCGAAGCGACTGCGGCTTTGCTCGCAGAGTACGCGGCCACCTCGAATATGCCGAGAAAAGAGCCAATCGAAGCGATGTTGATGATCCTTCCGTAGCGGCGCTCCGCCATGTGCCGGCCAAAAATCTGGCAGGCGCGCAGGATGCCCGTGAGATTTGTTTCCAGAATGTCGTTCCAGTCTTGTTCGGTAAAATCCATCGTGGGGGCGCGCTTGGTGCGTCCGGCAGAGTTCACGAGAATATCGACTTTGCCGAATGATTTCAACGCGGCACGGAGCACCTGCTCGAGCGAAGCTCGGTCGGTCACATCAGACGTTTGGCGAAGGGCGCGGCGTCCCAGTGCTTCGACTTCACGGGCGGCGGCCTCCACTTGGTCGGGGCGCCGCGCTGTGGGGGCGACATCGGCGCCGGCTTCGGCTAGGCCCAGGGCGATCGCTCGGCCGATGCCGGAAGTGCCGCCGATGACCACGGCTGACTTGCCTTTCAGATCGAGCTTGCTGTATCCCATTGTTTCCATCTCCACATGAAGATCTTTTGCTTACTAACTGCACTCGCGACGCGCTTACTGCTTTGGTTGCGAACAGCGACTCGCCCTACCAGTTGAACATTGTGCCGTCCAACTTTCTATTAATGGGCAAGTACGCGCGTTCGTAAGGAAACGTTTCCGCGAGCTTCTCATTGTAGTCGACGCCCAAACCGGGCGTGTCTCCGGGGTGCAGGAAGCCGTCGCTGAAGGAATAAGCGTGCGGGAACACTTCGTCGGTTTCCTTGGTGTGAAGCATGTATTCCTGAATCCCGAAGTTGTTGACGGACATGTCGAAATGAAGAGCGGCGGCTAAGGAAACTGGCGACAAGTCTGTCGCACCGTGGCAGCCGGTGAGGACGTGATAAATCTCTGCGAGAGAAGCGACTTTTTTGAGGTGAGTGATGCCGCCGCTGTGGACCGTGGCCATGCGAATGTAGTCGATCAATTGTTCGGTGATGACGGTCTTGGCGTCCCAAATGGTGTTGAAGACTTCACCCAGCGCGAGCGGCGTGGTGGTGTGCTGACGCACGATGCGAAACCCTTCCTGAAGTTCCGCCGTGACGGCATCTTCGAGCCAGAAGAGGTGATAGGGCTCGAGGCTCTTGCCGAGGCGAGCCGCTTCGATCGGCGTAAGGCGGTGATGGGCGTCGTGCAGGAGATGAACATCATCGCCAAACTTCACGCGCAGTGATTCGAAAAGTTTTGGCACATGCAGCAGATATTTCTCCGTGGACCAGAGATTTTCCGGAGGCAAGCCTTTTTCGGCAGGTTCGTAGTAGAGCTTGTCTTTCGCAACGCCGTAGGTGGAGGGAATCCCGGGAATACCCGATTGCGCGCGAATGGCGCGATAGCCCATGGCCGCGTATTTGCCGACTTCGTCGATGGTTTCTTGGATGTCGCGGCCGTTGGCGTGGCCGTAGACCATGACGCCGGTGCGGCTTTTTCCACCGAGAAGGTTGTAAACCGGAGTGTTGAGGGCTTTGCCCTTGATGTCCCACAGGGCGACGTCGATCGCGCCAATCGAAGCCATGGTTACGGGGCCGCGGCGCCAATACGCGCCGCGATAGAAATATTGCCAGATGTCTTCGGATTGAAACGGATCGCGGCCGATGAGGCACGGAATTAAATGCTCGGATAGATAGGCGGCGACGGCCAGCTCACGGCCATTAAGCGTCGCATCGCCGAGGCCGTAAATGCCCTGGTCGGTATAGACCTTTAGGGTTACGAAATTCCGGCCCGGAGCCGAGATCAGCACTTTTGCATCCGTGATTTTCACCAATCCTCCTCCAATTGCAATTGGTCTTTCCCGCCTAGGATTCGCTACTCTCGGCCGCACTGGCAACCACGTGGTGCGAGAAATCTCAGATTCGGCGGACCAGGCAGTGATCCGTCGCCTTTGGATTGCGCACCAGCATAAGCACGAGAATCATCCCCACAAAGGGAATCAGGCCCGCGATAACCATGAGCGGGTCGAACAAGTGCGTCCCCGTCGCGATACCACCCATCGGAAAGTTGGCCCGCCAATTCGAAAACGATAATCGTGCCGAGGGCGGCCCCCGTACCGCCGAAGCCGCTGACGGTCGCCACGGATTCGTTTTTGTAAAGGTCAGAAGGTAACACGTTGGCGATGGTGGTGAAAGATGCGTAAGAGAAAGTGGCAAGGGCAAACGGGAGAGTGAGCAAATGGAGATTCACCGTGAGTATGGTGAGAATAAGCAAGGCTATGCCGAAGCCGCCGAAAACCACCAGGGCCTGCGGCGCGTTTCCGACGGACCAGCCGCGTTTGAGCAGAAAGCCGGAAAGCCAGCCGCTGAAAAAATTGCCCAGATCGGCGGCGATCAAGGGAATCCAGACGGCGATCAAGCCGCTTCTGAGAGTAATTCCTTTGGCGATCAGATAGATAGGAAACCAATCGGCGATGAAGAAAAAGACCAGGTCGGTGAAGCTCCTGGCAATCATGGTTCCCCGGGTTTGCGGGAGCTTCGGAAGATCGCGCCAGCGCGGGGACGTTTTTCTGGGTGCTTGGTCCTCTTGGCTGTCGGCAAGGATCATGTGCCGCTCGGTAAGTCTGCGTATTGTTCCGATGCGATCCACCAGCCTGCCGTTCAAAGCTTGTCCGATAGGATAGGCTACGCGGAAGCCGATCACTGCATTGGCGTAGTGCGTGTTCCTCCAGTGGTAGTCCTGTTTGAGCAGCGAGAGCGTTTGGCGATCGATGTAATTGATGACCGTCGAAACAAACAAAAGTGCGCAGATCCACCATCTTAGCGACGGAATGCTGTGGCCGCCGTGGAAGTTTGTTTCTGTACTTTTTGCTTTTGCGCGAGTGTCCATCAGCAGGCGGTGAAAGAGGAAAGTGTCGCCGGACTAAGCAACGCCGCGGATTGCCGGTCTAGATAGACTGTTGCCCTCGCATGCGATCCGAGGATCGACGCTGGAGCCATTGGGCTCATAGGTCCTTCGAAACAAACCTTGACGGCTGGTGCTTTGCGGGCGTCGGGTACCACTGCAATGATCTCTCGGGATTTGAGGATTTGGCGGATGGACATAGAAATGGCTTGCCGAGGCACGGCCGACAGATCCCTAAACCAGCCCTCGCCGACTTGTTGCCTGCGGCACGCTTCATCGAGATCCACGATAAGGTATGGATCGTTCGTCTCGAAATCGGCTGGAGGATCATTGAAGGCGAGATGGCCGTTTTCACCGATGCCGGCAAATGTGACGTCGATGGCAGCGGACGCTATGGCCTTGCTTGCGCGACGGACGATTTCTGCCGGGTCGTCGGCGCCGTTCAACAAGTGGAGCATGGTGATCCCGGTTTTGTTGATCAGGCGGTCCTGCAAATATTTACAGAAACTGGCTGGATGCGAGGCCGGAATTCCTATGTACTCATCGAGATGGAATAATTCCACGTTTTGCCAGGCGATCCCGGTCGTCGCAGTCAGCGCTTCCAGAAATTCGAGCTGAGAGGCGCCGGTTGCGGCGACTATGCGCGCCTGACCTCGTTCCTTGATTGCGCCGCGGATAGCCGTTGCAGCTTCGAGGGCGGCTGCCTCGGCAAGTTCCACCTTGTCTTCGAATATTCTAAAGATCACGCTTCACAGTGTTCCTTCGCATGGATTTTGACTTGCGGCACGCAGATCAAATCGTTCGCGCAATGATTCCGCTCCGTGCGAACCAGAGAGTTTACATCACCGTCTGCGAGAGCTGAAATGGGATTTGGCGCAGATGCTTCCTGCGTGGCGCGGCTTGCATCCAAATGGTGCCGCTACCTGAGTTCGCTCTATTCCGGCCATCGCTTTTTGATATAGTCCCAACCGCGATGCCTCTTGATTCTTCGAACGACCGCAAGTCCGCTCGCGTCCCGCTCACCGGAAATCAAATTCGAGGGTTCTGGGCCGCGTGGGGTGGATGGACTCTCGATGGCATGGATTCCTTCATCTACGCATTGGTACTATTTCCCTCGCTTCGAGAACTTCTGCCTCGATCCGGCATCGCCGCGACAAAAGGCAATGTCGGCTACTACGGTGGATTGCTTTTCGCTCTCTTCCTGCTTGGCTGGGGGTGCGCTTTCTTATGGGGGCCCGTAGGCGATAAGTTCGGCCGCGTGCGCACCTTGATGCTGACCATCGTTTGGTATTCAGTCTTTACGTTTCTAAGCGCACTCGTCACCAGCGTCTGGCAGTTGGCGATACTGCGTCTCCTCGCAGGAATTGGAATTGGCGGCGAGTGGGCCATGGGCGGCACATTTGTCGCAGAGGAGTGGCCGGAGAGCCGGCGTCGCGCGGGCGCGGGCTACATGCACACGGGCTACTACGTTGGCGTGTTCCTTGCAGCGATCGCCAACTACGCGATCGGCAGCCGCTACGGCTGGCGCGCCATGTTTGCCGTCGGGGGCTTGCCCGCACTCCTCCTTGCTTGGGTGCGTCATGGCGTTACCGAGCCGTCGCGCTGGTCCGAGAAGGCAGATATGGTTCGCTCCTGGAGGCTGTATCGCCCATTCGCGGCGCTTTTTTCGCCTGCTTTGCGTCGCCGTACGACTCTGAATTCGTTGTTCATGCTTGCTTCGATCAGCGGACTTTGGGCTGGCACAGTCTATGTACCGGCAGCGGTAACGTCCCTTGCCGAAGCGGCTGGCCGAGGTGGCCCGCAAGCCGCGCGGCTTGCCTCCGGCGCGACCATGCTCGTCGCGTTCGCCACGATTCTGGGGTGCTTGGCGATGCCCTGGCTTGCCGAACGGTTTGGCCGGCGCGGCGCATTGAGCTTTTTCTTTGTTTTGATGATGGTGTTCATTGCACTCACGTTTGGCAAAGTCTTCTATCTAGGGCCAACCGCGCTTTCGTGGTTTTTTGCCTGCTTGTTTTTTCTGGGTTTGGGCGGAGCGAACTTCGCGGTCTACACGCTGTGGCTGCCGGAGCAGTATCCCACCGAATGCCGCGCAAGCGCGTTCGCTTTCTCCACGTCCTTTGCGCGCTTCGGTGGAGCAGGGATCACATTTCTGGTCGGAAGCGGCGTCGAACGATACGGCTCGCTCGGCATTCCCGTGGCCGTCACTTCGTTTGCATTTGCTGTTGGTCTGCTTCTAATTCCCTTTGGAGCTGAAACACGTGGCCAAGCATTGCCGGCGTAACGCGAAACCCCTGCGGAGTGTTTTGGATGGGAAGGGCCGAAACCTTGGCTACCATGAAGGGCCGTCAACTCCTCATCGGCAGAGGCTCTAGCGTGCAAATAACCGACCCAGCGGTTACCTCCAAATCAAACGCACGTCACGCGGTTCTTGCCGGTTTTCTTGGCTGGACCCTCGACGCCTTCGATTTTTTTGTGGTTGTCTTCATGTATGACGTCCTTGCTCGTCAGTTCGGCGTATCCAAGAAAGACATCATCTTCACTACCTTTGCGACACTCGCTTTGCGTCCGGTGGGGGCAGCGATTTTCGGAGTGCTATCCGATCGTTACGGGCGGCGCAGACCGCTAATGGCGAACGTCATCTATTTTTCGCTAATCGAGCTTCTGTGTGGTTTTTCACCAAACTACAAGTTCTTTCTCGTCATGCGGGCCCTGTTCGGCGTCGGCATGGGCGGCGAGTGGGGCGTAGGTGCATCCCTCGCGATGGAGGCGGCGCCCGTGCGCTGGCGAGGCATCCTCAGCGGGATTTTGCAGAGCGGCTATTCGATCGGCTATCTGCTGGCCGCAATGGCGGCACGGTTCCTTCTGCCCGCCTGGGGATGGCGACCGATGTTTTGGATCGGCGCACTACCTGCCCTGCTCGCGCTCTACATCCGGCGAAAGGTTCCGGAGTCGGAAGCGTGGAAGCAGCATCGCGCCGCCAGCACGGGTCAAGTCTTGCGCACCATGGCGCTGGAATGGAAACGATTCCTCTACCTAGTCGTGCTTATGACCTTCATGATGTTCATGTCCCACGGCACGCAGGATTTGTACCCGGACTTCTTGCACGAAGTACATCGCTTCTCGGCGGCGGTAGTCGCGAACACCGCGATTATTTACAACATCGGTGCGGTCGTGGGTGCAATTATCTTCGGACACCTCTCGCAGGTCGCCGGCCGGCGCAAGAGTATGATCGCGGCATTGGGACTTTGTTTACTCATTATTCCTCTGTGGGCGTTTGGCGGGAGTTTAGCTGTTCTCGTGATCGCTGCGTTTGTGATGCAAATGGGCGTGCAGGGCGCCTGGGGTGTGATTCCCGTACATCTGAACGAAATGTCCGCGGATGCGACCCGGGGATTGATGCCCGGGCTTACCTATCAATTGGGAATCCTGATCGCGTCGCCCACAAATGCGATCCAGTATTCTTTGCGCGACCGCGTGGGCTATCAGTGGGCCATTGCCGGTTTTGAAGTCGTAACCATCCTGACGCTTACGGTCCTCCTGCTGCTCGGCTCGGAACGCCACGGGCGAAGCTTTGTACGGGACCCTCAGAAAAGCGCCCCCGCAAGCCCGGCATAGCCGCTCGGCTCATAGAAACACTCCGGTTCGCCCGATAGTTGAATTCGAGCTTGGCGTAGGCCCCTGCTTCTAGTATTTTCCAATGCGAGAATCTTTATGGCGAGAGCAGGCAACGGTGAGTCCTCCGAGAACGTCAGATATGACGGGAAGGTACGCCACCTACGATGAACGTTCGAGAACTCTTTGATCTCACAGGACGCCTGGCAATTATCACCGGCGGATCCATTGGGCTCGGCCGTCAAATGGCGGAAGGCCTGGCGGAAATGGGCGCCAATCTCGTGCTGTGCGCTCGTAAGAAGGAGCGTTGTGAGCAAGCCGCTAGGGAATTCGAGAGCCTCGGCGTACGGACACTGGCACTCGGCTGCGACGTAAAAAACCCAGCTGAAGTCGAAGCCGTAGTCGATGCGGCGATTTCTCAATTCGGCCGCATCGATGTTCTTATCAACAACGCCGGGACTTCCTGGGGTGCTCCAGTCGAAGAAATGCGCCTGGAACACTGGAACAAAGTGATAGAGACGAATCTGACGGGCACTTTTCTCTTTTCACAGGCCGCTGGAAAATTCATGACCGCCCAACGCCGCGGAAAGATCATCAATATCGCTTCGGTCGCGGGCATGCGCGGTGCTCCGCCTGAATTTCAAGCCATCGGCTACCATGCCAGTAAAGGCGGCGTTATCGCCTTCACCAGGGACTTGGCCTGCAAATGGGGTATCCACAATATTCAAGTGAACTCCATCGCTCCGGGCTGGTTTCCCACAAACATGTCGCAGGTCGTGATAGAACGAAATAGAGAAGAGTTCTTGAAGAAGATCCCGCTACGGCGATTCGGCAATGACCACGATTTGAAAGGCGCAGCCGTCTTTCTTGCTTCGGACGCCTCCAACTACGTCACCGGGCATGTTCTGGTCGTCGACGGAGGCCAAACCGCCTAGAAGGCGCTGGATACTATATGAACGTCCCACTCACACCTCTTCGATGCTTGCGATACGCGGAAGCGCAATTTCCGAACAGGACCGCGGTGGTCTGCGGCGATCTGCGATTCACCTACGGGCAGTTTGCCGAGCGCGCGGCTCTGCTGGCGGGTGCGTTGCGCGCAGCCGGAGTGAAACCCGGCGACCGCGTCGCCTTCCTAAGCATGAACTGCCATCGGTTGCTGGAGGCTTACTATGGCGTTCTCGACGCAGGCGCTATCCTGCTGCCCCTAAATATCCGGCTGGCCCCACATGAACTTGCTTTTATTTTGAACGACGCCGGAGCCAGAGTGCTCTTTCTCGAAAACAGTTTTCTCCCGACGGTCGAGTCCTTCCGGCAAAGCGCCTCGACGGTTGAAGCCTTCTATCTTCTCGACGGCACGCCACAGGCCGATTGGCTCGCGACAAAAAACTACGACCAACTTCTTGCCGACGCCACGCCCTACCACACCGACATCATGGAAATTGACGAGAATGCCGTCTCCGAGATTTTCTACACCAGTGGCACCAGCGCCACGCCCAAGGGCGTGATGCTGACGCATCGCAATGTGTACATGCACGCGCTCTACGCCTGCCTCACCGACGATCCCACTGCCGAAGGCGCGCAGCTTCACACCATTCCTCTGTTTCACGCCAATGGGTGGGGCACGCCGCACGCCCTTGCTTTGACCGGCGGCAAGCACGTGATGCTCCAGCGTTTCGAGACAGCGCGCATTTTCCGCCTGATTGAACAAGAACGCGTTCGAACGATGTGTCTCGTTCCGGCCATGGCCACGGCTCTCGTCAATTGTCCCGAGCGCACCAAGCATGATTTGAGCAGCCTTCGCATCATTAATATCGGCGGGGCCGCCTCGTCTCCGACCCTGGTGCAGGAGGTTGAAGAAAAACTTGGCGCAAGCTGCCGCTCCGGCTACGGCCTCACGGAAACTTCTCCCACGCTTTCCGTGTCCAGAATGAAGCCGGGGCTCGATTGGCAAGGCCAGCAAAAATACATTGGCCAGGCCATGACCGGTTTCGCAATTCCAGGTGTCGAATTGCGTGTCGTCGATTCGAGTGACAGGGATGTCCCGCATGACGGGCAGTGCATCGGCGAAGTTGTGGCCCGCAGCGATGTGGTGATGGAGGGCTATTGGGGGCAGCCGCAAGCGACCGCCGAGGCCATGCGCGGCGGATGGTTTCATACCGGCGATATGGCCACAATCAATGAGCATGGCTATCTGCTGGTGGTCGACCGCAAGAAGGAAATCATCGTCAGCGGTGGCGAAAACATTTCTTCGCTGGAAGTGGAGAAAGCCCTGCTCGCCCATCCGAACGTGTACGAGGTTGCCGTCGTTCCGGTTCCCGATGCGAAATGGGGAGAAGTGCCCAAAGCCCTGGTTGTGCTAAAGCCTGGCGCGCAAGCCACGGAAGCAGAGCTTCTCGACTTTTGCCGGGCTCGCATCGCACATTACAAAGCGCCTCGCTCGGTTGAGTTTTTCGATAGCCTGCCGAAAACGGGCACCGGTAAAATCCTGAAAAGGGAACTGCGCAAGAAATATTGGGGTGGACAAGACACCATTCGCCCTGAATTTGCCAGCCGTAAGTGAAGAGTCTTATAAATAAGATTTGAGTCCGCACGGCGGCAACCGGCGCGAGCGTTTTTCCGTAAAGTTTAAATAGCATTTCACGAGAAAGAGCGTCCACCGATGAGCGATCTAGTTCAACTTACCAAAGACAACGGGATTGCCGTGATCACCATCAACAATCCTCCCGTCAATGCGCTGAGCCCCGGCGTGCCGGAAGGCATTGCTGCTGCGATCGAGCAGATCGACAAGGACGATTCCGTCAAGGCGGCTGTGCTGATTGGTGGCGGCAAAACATTCGTTGCCGGCGCGGACATCAAGGAATTCGGCAAAATCACTTCCGGCAAATCCGGCGGCGGATTGGAATTGCCGTCGCTGCTTTTGAAAATCGAAGATTGCCGCAAGCCCGTGGTCATGGCGATTCATGGAAGCGCCTTTGGTGGCGGCCTGGAACTCGCCATGTCTGGTCACTACCGCGTCGCTGTGCCCAGCGCGCAGGTTGGCCAGCCGGAAGTAAAGCTTGGCATCATCCCTGGCGCGGCCGGCACACAGCGTTTGCCGCGTCTCGCGGGCGCCGGTAAAGCCGTCGAAATGTGCGCGGAGGGCAACCCCAGTAAGGCCGCGGAAGCACTGAAGTTCGGCATCATCGACCGCTTGGTCGAGGGCGACTTGTTGACGGGCGCCGTCCTGTTCGCCCGCGAAATCGCAGATAAACCCGTCCGCAAAACGCGCGAGCGTAACGACAAGCTCGGCTCAGCGGATGAAAACGCCGCAATTTTTGCCGGCGCGCGCGAAAACGCCAGGAAAAAGCAGCGCGGAATGATCGCGCCGCTAGCAGCAATCGATGCGGTGGAAGCTGCCACAAAACTCCCGTTCGAAGAGGGCTCGAAACTCGAGCGCAAACTCTTTCTGGATTGCCTCTTCTCCGATCAATCGAAGGCCCTCATTCACGTTTTCTTCGGCGAGCGCGAGGTTGCCAAAATCCCCGACATTCCGAAGGAGACTCCACTCATCCCGGTGAACACGGCCGCCGTCGTTGGCGCGGGAACGATGGGCGGGGGCATCGCCATGGTTTTGGCAAACGCCGGCATCCCGGTTCTCCTGAAAGAAGCCGACCAAGCCGCCCTCGATAAGGGTGTGGCGAACATTCAGAAGAATTACGCGAACTCCGTGAAACGTGGCCGCTTCACACAATCATTCGTTGATGAGCGGCTCAAGCTGATTCAGCCGACGCTCAGTTACGATTCTTTTCGAAACGCCGACATGGTGATCGAAGCCGTCTTTGAAGGAATGGCCCTTAAGAAAGAAGTCTTCGCCGAGCTGGACCGCGTCTCTAAGCCCGGCGCCATCCTGGCGAGCAACACCTCTACGCTGAGTATCGACGAGATTGCTTCCTCGACCGCACGTCCCGAAGCTGTGATCGGCACGCACTTCTTCAGCCCCGCCAACGTAATGCGTCTGCTCGAAATCGTCCGCGGCAAAGCGAGCAGCAAGGAAGTTATCGCCACGTGCATGCAGCTCTCGAAAAAAATCGGCAAGATCGGCGTCTTGGTAGGGAACTGCCGCGGATTTGTCGGCAACCGCATGTTCCATCCTTACGTCCGCGAGTCCGTTTTTCTTTTGGAAGAGGGCGCCAGCGTCGAGGCTGTCGATTCCGCGCTCTACGATTTCGGCATGGCCATGGGCCCGCTTGCTGTCGGCGATCTCGCTGGTCTCGATGTCGGCTGGCGAATCCGCAAAGAATATCGCCACTCGGAGAAGCCCGGAATACGCCAGGCTTTTGCCGGAGATCGCCTCTGCGAGATGGGCCGTTACGGCCAGAAAACCGGTGCTGGCTGGTACAAGTATGACGAAAACCGCCGCGCCGTTGCTGATCCGGAAGTCGCCGGGCTGGTACGAAAATGGTCGGGCGAAGCGCGGATTCCCCAGCGAGAAATTTCCAGGGAGGAAATTGTCGATCGTTGTGTCTACGCGCTGGTCAATGAAGGCGCCCGCATCCTCGAGGAAGGTTATGCCCTGCGCGCCGTCGACATTGACATTATCTATCTCAACGGGTACGGCTTCCCGGCGCATCGCGGCGGACCAATGTGGTACGCCGACACAATTGGTCTCGAAAAGGTTTACGATCGCGTTGAAGAATTTCACAAGCAACATGGCGAACTTTGGGAGCCGGCTGCGCTACTGAAGCGGCTCGCCGAAGAAGGCAAGAAATTTGCCGATTTCCAAAAGGAACAGAGCGCGACGGCCTAGCGCAGCGGTGTCTCGGCGCTAATCGACTTCTTGCTATCCGTTAGTTCATGTTCCTTCACGAAAGACTCGCGCTTTTCTCAGGTGACGCATGGGACGCGTTTTTCTGGTTCGCCACGCTCAGGCTTCTTTTCTCGAGCCGGATTACGACAAACTCTCGGCCACTGGCGAAGCCCAAGCCCGCGTCCTCGGAGAGTATTGGGCTCGGCACAAAGTTACTCTCGACCGCGTTTTGACCGGGCCGCGTGTCCGGCATCGCGACACGGAAAAAGCGGTGCGCGAGACTTTCACCAAGAACGGTTTGAAGTCTCCGGAACCTGTCGTATTTGATGAATTCGACGAATTTCAAGGGGACGTGGTGCTGGAAAAGAGTCTCCCACAGCTCGCCCTAAGCGATCCCCACATCCGCGATCTCCATGCCGCCGTACGAAATGCGAATAGTCCAGCACAGCGCCACAGGAATTTCCAAAAACTCTTCGAAACCGTAATCACCATGTGGGTCAGAGCAGAATTAATGGTCGATGGCGTCGAATCCTGGGAGGATTTCATCGCCCGTGTCAATCGCGGTCTCTCGCGATTTTTGTCTGCCGCCGGTAAAAACGAGACAAGCGCCATTTACACTTCAGGCGGCCCCGTGGCCGTATCCGTGCAGCGGGCATTGCACCTTTCGCCGCAGGACACTTTAGAAGTAGCCTGGATGCCGCGCAACTGCTCGTACAGCGAATTTGTGTTCTCCGGGGATCGTTTCACGCTGAGCACGTTTAACTCGTTTCAGCACTTGGGCGATCCCGCATTGCTGACCTATCGCTAGAGGAGAGCTCGCGAGCGAAACATGCCTGGCTCCGAAGATCAAACGACCGCCGTTCGCCCGGGAGAAGAGCTGGACCTCGCGAAGCTCGAACCTTTCCTCCGCCATCATTTCCCAGGCGAAGCTGGACCGCCGATCGTTCGGCAATATCCAAGCGGCCACTCGAATCTTACGTATTCTCTCGAATTCGGTTCGCGCGAGATGGTTCTTCGGCGTCCGCCGTTCGGCAGCAAAGTCAAAACCGCACACGATATGGGACGTGAATACCGCGTGCTATCAAAACTTCACGCTCACTACCCCCCGGCTCCGCAGGTCCTCATTTTTTGTGACGACGACTCCGTGCTGGGAGCTCCGTTTTATCTAATGGAACCCATCCACGGCGTTATCCTTCGGAGAGATGTTCCGCCGGATCTGGATTTTTCTCCGGAATTAGCGCGGCGTGTGTGCGAATCCTTTCTAGACAATCTCGCGCTTCTTCACGGCCTCGACTATAACTCGATGGACCTTGGAGATTTGGGCAAACCGCAGGGCTATCTCGAACGGCAGGTACGCGGCTGGATCGAGCGCTACCACGGCTCCAAGACCCACGACATTCCGGATGTCGAAACAATCTCCGATTGGATTCAGCAACACATGCCTTCCTCCGGCGCCGCCGCGCTCATCCACAACGACTACAAATATGACAACGTCGTTCTCGATTCCGACGATCTCACCAGAATAATCGGCGTACTGGATTGGGAAATGTGCACCATCGGCGACCCGCTCACAGATCTGGGCTCGGCGCTAGCCTATTGGGTCGATCGAAGCGATCCGCCCGAAATCCTCGAAACACGTTGGGGACCTACGACCTACCCGGGGAGCTTGACGCGCGCTCAACTCGTCCAGCGTTACGCGCAAAAAACGGGCCGCGACGTTTCCGACATGGCTTTCTACTTGGTGTTTGCCCGTTTCAAAATCGCCGTCATCGTCCAGCAGATTTATTATCGCTATCACCAAGGCCTGACCCATGACGAACGCTTCGCCACCATGCCGCAACGTATCACGCTGCTCCTGCGCGCCGCTCTGGGAACCGCCGAAACCGGCGCAATCTAGTGCGGTTATTCCTTGGTAGTGTTCAATTCCGCGAACTGCGCTGGGCATTCAGACGTAATACCGCACAATCGATTCTGCGACGCAGCAGGGCTTCCCGCCGCCCTCGCTCTCCACAGTTACGGAAAATGCGATCTCGTATGCGCCCGGAACGTCTTTGACACTCAGCAAAGTGACTCGCGCACGAATCTTTGAACCGGCGCGCACCGGAGCAGGGAAGCGCACGCGATTCAGCCCGTAGTTGACCGCCATGCGGATTCCGCCGCGAACTAGAATCACATCCTTCATGAAGCGGCTAAGCAGTGACAGTGTCAAAAAACCATGAGCAATGGTGGTCCCGAACGGCGATTCTTTCTCGGCACGCTCCGGATCAAGATGGATCCACTGCCGGTCTTCGGTAGCTTCCGCGAATTGTGCGATACGCTCTTGTGTAATTGTGAGCCATTCGCTGACACCGATTTCCTTTCCCACATGTTCTTTCAAAGACTCCGGAGTTTCCACTACGACTGTCGCCACGCCACCCTCCCGGAAAGAAACGCCAACAGAGAATCAGGTCCGAAGACGCGTTAGTCCGAATGCCCTGGTGCCCGTGGCTTTCCCCATTTCGCGAGTTCCCATTTTGCGATCGATTCTCTATGCACTTCATCCGGTCCGTCGGCCAGCCGCAAAGTCCGCACATTCGCCCAAGCACCTGCAAGAAACGTGTCCCCGGATACTCCCGCTCCGCCATGAGCCTGAATGGCCCGATCCAAAACGCGCAGAGCCATGTTTGGTGCGACAACCTTAATCATTGCAATTTCCGCCCGCGCTTCCTTATTCCCGACGGTGTCCATCATATAAGCCGCCTTCAGCGTCAACAGCCGCGCCTGCTCGATTTCCATGCGCGACGTTGCGATGTCGGCGCGGATCGTTCCTTGCTCTGCGATCGTTTTTCCAAACGCTGCGCGCACTTGCACTCGTTTGCACATGGTTTCCAGTGCGCGCTCGGCTACCCCCATGCATCGCATACAATGATGAATGCGTCCCGGCCCTAGCCGCCCCTGCGCAATCTCAAATCCTCGTCCTTCGCCAAGCAGTATGTTCGACGCGGGAACCCGCACGTTTTCGAACGCGATCTCCGCATGCCCGTGCGGCGCATGGTCGTATCCAAACACCGTCAGTAGACGCACGATCTTGACTCCCGGTGTTTCCAGCGGGACCAAGATCATTGACTGCTGCCTGTGCGTCGCGGCCCCGAGATCGGTTTTGCCCATGAAGATCGCGATCTTGCATCGCGGGTCCCCAGCTCCGGACGTCCACCACTTCCTGCCGTTGATAACGTATTCGTGTCCATCGCGCGTGATGCTTGCGCGAATGTTGGTCGCGTCCGAGGAAGCCACCTCCGGCTCGGTCATCGCAAAACAGGATCGGATTTCGCCTTCGAGCAGCGGCTTTAGCCACTTCTCCTTTTGCTCCGGCGTTCCGTAGCGCGCCAGCACTTCCATGTTTCCGGTATCTGGCGCCGAGCAGTTGAAAACTTCGGGGGCCATCACGCTGCGGCCCATGATCTCGCATAGCGGCGCATATTCGAGATTCGTCAGTCCCGCGCCACGTTCATCATTCGGCAGAAAAAGGTTCCACAGCCCCGCTGCCCGCGCCTTGGGCTTTAGATCTTCGGTGATTCGCGCCGGCTTCCAGCGATGGCCATCAATTTCTTCCTGGAACCGCTGCTCATTCGGATAGATATGCTCGACCATGAACGCTTCGAGCCGCCGCTCGAGATCTTTTGTTTTCTCGCTGAATTTGAAATTCACGCCAACCACCTTTCGATCACCCAACGACGCACGCAGCTCTGCGACCTGCTCAATCGACTCACCCGCTGCAATCTTTGCATGACCACTTGTTCAGCCAGATGATATAGCCTTAGCTGATTCCTTGGGAGCGCCGCAATTATATACGACATTCGTTTTGTGAACCGGCCACCAAGTCACAGCGCATGTTGCGGGGAGATGAGTTCATCATGAAAACTCTTGCGAGTTTCATTGTCGCAATCTTTTTCGTCTTTCTCGGTTTCAACACTCCGACAGGAGCTGGACCTTCCTCTAACTGGTTTTCCGTGCCACATGGAAAGCTCTGCGTCACCGAAGGTGCCATCGAGCAGGCCTCCGGAAATCGCATGTCCGTCAACGTGCCCAAGATGCGCGCGTTCGTCACCGTCGTCACCGCGCAAGATGTGGAGGCTCGTTTCACCTATCTCGGCGAAACCGCGGGAGAAAAGCCGCTAGGCTCCGGCGAGATGCGCCGCCAGTTTGGCCTCAAGCTTCGCGCCCAGGACGCCTGCAATCTGGTTTACGCGATGTGGCGCATCGAACCAGAATCGAAGCTCGTCGTCTCCGTCAAAAGCAATCCCGGCCAGCACACCAGCGCCGAGTGCGCCAACCGCGGCTATCGCAACATTAAGCCCGTCCATAGCGGTCCGGTGCCCGTCTTGCGTCCTGGCGTCACGCACACGTTGCGCGCCGAGCTGAATGAAGCGGAAATGCGCGTCTATGCAGATAACAATCTGGTGTGGGAGGGAAATGTTGGGTCTCTAGGAGGGCGCCTCGACGGTCCCGTGGGCATCCGTTCCGACAACGCCAAACTGGAAATCGAACTCCGCGCCGGACAGTCCAGCGGCTCTCATCCCGATCATCAGCTATCCTGCCGCCCCGGCTCCAGTGAAGTTGAGTAACTCTCTTCGCTCGCTAAAGCCACCGCCGCGCGAGGGTTTTCTGTTCCAGCTTCTCGCGCTCCAGTTCAAAATGCGTAAACCTCATCCTGAGAGGGAATGAGCGGACACATCCGAGCAGACTGCTGTGGACACCACCAAGCAAGTAACGAGACGGCGGCGGGCGGTTAAAGAGAAGCGACGAATCGTCGAAGAGACCCTGCGGGACGGGACATCGGTCGCGGGTGTTCTGCGTGGTGCGTCCGCAATTTGTCTGCGATTTGTTCCCAGTTGACCGAGCGGCGCCGCAGTCTTTTCCGTGATCCCAACGGCAATCTGCTTGCTAAACAACTTGCTCCGCCGCTCTGGCACAACCTATTTTTCAGTCAGGGAGATCCGTCAAGCGGAGCGATTAATGCTCGACGGGGGCTGTCTTCGCTCTGCTGCCTGGAAAAATACTCTTCACAATCACGTAGAGCACCGGGATAAATAACAAGTTGAGCGTGGTCGCGGCAATCATTCCGCCGAACACCGTCGTTCCCACGGAAATCCGTCCCGCGCGTCCCGCTCCTCTCGCCAGCACCAGCGGCACCACGCCAAGGATAAAGGCGAACGAAGTCATCAAAATTGGCCGCAGCCGGATTCGCGCCGCTTCAATCGCTGCCTCAACAATCGACATCCCTTGCTCGCGCAATTGCTCCGCAAATTCCACAATCAAGATGGCATTCTTGCTGGCCAGCCCGATCAACATCACCAACCCAATCTGGCAATAAACATCATTCTCGAGCCCGCGCATGGCCTGCGCCCCGATGGCACCCAAAATGGCCACCGGCACAGCCATCAAAACGATAAACGGCAGCACAAAACTTTCATACTGCGCCGCCAAAGTCAGATACACCACAATCAATCCAAGTCCGAAAAGAATCAGCGCCTTGCCCCCAGACTGGATCTCTTCGAGCGAAAGCCCGCTCCACTCGAACGCCATACCCTGCGGCAGCGCCTTTTTCGACAGCTCTTCCATTGCCGCAATGCCTTCGCCGGAGCTGTGTCCCGGCGCCGCTGATCCATCAATTTCTGCCGACCGGAAAAGATTGTAGTGGCTGATAACTTGCGCGCTCGCCGTCGGTTCCACGGTGACTAGATTGTCCAGCGGAATCATCCGGCCAGCATCGGAACGCAAATAATATTGACGAATATCCTTTGGCTGCGAACGATACTTGCTGTCCGCCTGCACATACACGCGATACGACCGGTTGTTGAAATCGAAATCGTTCACGTACACCGAGCCCATGTACACCTGCAAGGCATCCGTCACCTGGCTCAACGGCACCTGCAGGCTCTTCGCTTTTTCACGATCGATTTCGACCAGATACTGCGGGTCGTTGGCAGTAAAGCTGCTGAACAGGCCCACCAAATCCTTGCCCGAGTTGCCCTGGGCCGCTAGCTTCTGGGCCGTATCCGCGATCGTTTGCAGGGAGTTCCGGCCGAGGTCTTCCAGCTCATACTGAAATCCGCCGAATTGCCCCAAACCTTGTACAGCCGGTGGATTAAAGGGAATGACGAGCGCTCCCTGAATCGCAAAAAGCTGCCGGCGCAGCCGTTGAATCACTGCTCCTGCGGAATGTTGCTCGCCCTTGCGCTCCGCGAACGGTTTCAGACTGCTGAAGACCACCGCGCGGTTCGGCGCTCCCCCAAATTGGCTGAACCCGGGCAGCGAAAAAGCGCCCGCAATCTCCGGGATTTGCGAGAGAGTTTGTTCCACTTTTCCGCAAATCTCTTGCGTGTACTGCAGCGACGCACCCTGCGGCGCCTGCACCGCAATGATGATGTATCCCTGATCGTCTTCGGGAATAAACGCGCGTGGAACCTTGTTGTAGACCCAGTACGTCAATCCCAGGGCCGCGAAAAAAACCAGAACCGCCGCCCATCTCCAGCCGAGAACGCGCCCCACGGCATTGCGATACAAATTCGTACCGCCAGTCACCACGCGGTTGAAAACATGAAAAAATCTGCCTTCCGCGCGCTCGCGGTGCCGTCCAAGCAAAATCGCCGAAAGCGCCGGTGTCAGAGTCAGCGCGTTAAAAGCCGAAATCGAAACCGAGAACGCAATGGTCAACGCGAATTGCCGAAACAAAATTCCCGTAGTCCCCGGAAATAACGCAACGGGCACGAATACGGCCACGAGCACGAGCGAAGTGGCAATGACCGCACCAGCCACTTCTTTCATAGCCACGGATGCCGCGTTGTGCGGCTCGGTGATGCCTTCCATGATGTGCCGTTCGACGTTCTCGATCACCACAATGGCGTCGTCCACCACCAGTCCGGTAGCCAGGGTGATCCCGAAAAGCGTCAACGTATTGATCGAAAAGCCCAGCAGCTTGATGAAGACGAATGTCCCAATCAGCGAAACGGGGATGGTCACCGCGGGAATCAGCGTGCTCCGCCAGTCCTGCAGAAACAAAAAAATCACCGCGATGACGAGAACAATGGCTTCCACAAGCGTGATCAACACGTCCTGAATGGATTCGCCAATCACCGTTGTCGAATCAAACGCCACCGCATACTTCAATCCTGGCGGAAAACCCTTCGAAAGACGCAACAATTCCGCTTTCGCGTCGCGGTCCACATCGAGAGCATTCGCGCCGGGAAGCTGCGTCACACCAAACCCAATAGCGTCGTGCCCGTTGAACCGCACGGCAATGTCATAATTCTCAGCGCCCAGCTCCGCGCGCCCCACGTCCTTCAGCCGTACGAGCGTGCCGCCGGTCCCGGTCTTCAAAATAATGTTCTCGAACTCCGTCGGATTCGTCAGCCGCCCCACAGCCCTCACGCTAATCTGAAACGCTTGCTTTCCTGCGTTGGGCGGCTGTCCGATCTGCCCCGCCGCCACCTGCACGTTCTGTTCTTGCAGTGCGGTGATTACCGTCGTGGCCGTCAGCCCCCGCTCCGCCATCCGCGAGGGATCGAGCCACACACGCATGGCGTACTTGCGCTCTCCAAAGATAAACGCGTCATTCACTCCCGGCACGCGTTTCAGCGCATCGCGCACGTAAACATCAATGTAGTTGCTAAGAAAAAGGCTGTCGTACTCCCCGTGCTCTGAATAAACTCCCGCTCCAAACACGAATCCGCTGGCCTGCTTGGTGATAATCACGCCGGTATTTTTCACTTCATTGGGCAGTCGCCCCAGCGCCTGGCTCACGCGGTTCTGCACGTCGACCGACGCCAGATCCACGTCGCGCGTTACGTCAAACGTCACGGTAATCGTGCTCACTCCGCTGTTGCTGCTCGTCGAGGTGATGTACTTCATGCTCGGCACGCCGTTGATGGCTTGTTCCAGCGGAATGGTTACCGCCGATTCCACCGTTTGTGCGTTCGCACCGATGTACACGCTCGTAACCACAACCTGCGGCGGTGCCAGGTTCGGGAATTGCGCAATCGGCAATGAGGGAATGGAGATCGCGCCAGCAAGAATGATCATCAGCGCGCACACCGTCGCAAATACCGGCCGCCGTATGAAGAAATCAACGAACAAGGCCGGGTTCCACCTTTACTGGGATTGGGAGGGAGCCGCTCATTAGGTTGACGGCGCCTAGCGCGTCGTGGCGCTCTTGCCGTCGCCCGTCTTCACGTTGGCTTGAATCTGCTCCAGCACAGGAGCGCCATCCTGCAGGAATTGCGTGCCGGAAAGAATGATGTGGTCTCCGGCCTTCAGTCCGTCCAGCACCGTATAGTTGTCGCTGGTGGTGTCGCCCAACTTTAAAAGCTTCTGCCGCGCCACCGTTCTTTGTCCTTCGTTCACTGCGACAAACACAAACGCTTGTCCGTTGATCCTCAGCACCGCAAGCACCGGGACCACCGGCCCGTCGTGCGAGCCCCAGGTCACTTGCGCGCGCACCTGCTGCGCAATGCGCAGCTTGGCTCGCGCGTTCTCGACGGCCGCTTTCGCGAGCACTGTTTGCGTATCCGTCTCGACTTGCGGCGAAACAAAGGTAATATGCGTATCGGATACCGATTCGCCGGTTTCCCCAAGCAATCGCACCGGCAAGCCCAGCCGCAAATCCTTCGCGCGGTCCGCCGGAACATAGATGTAGGCTTCGAGCGCCCCCGGCAGGTCTACGGTCGTCAAAAGCGTCGTAACCGTCACGCGATCGCCCACGTGCACCGGAATGTCCCCGACAATTCCATCCGCCGGCGCGCTCACCTTATAGTAATGCAGCTCCACCTTCTGTTGCTCCACTTGCTGCTCGAGGGCCTTCACTTGCGCAGCTATGGCATCGTAATTGGACTGCGCGTTATCAAAATCCTGTTTGCTGGTAACTCCTGCAGCGTAGAGCTTTTGCGCTCGCTCCAGCGAGATTTTCGCCAGCCGCAGGTTGGCCTCCTCGGACGCCAGCGTAGCCGTCTGGCTATTCAGCGTGGCTTGCTGCTTCAGTGGATCGATCTGCAGGAGCGGGGTCCCCGCGTTCACCTGGTCGCCGGACTTCACAAATATCTTTGTAATTTGTCCTTCCACCTGGGGGTTGATCACCGCCGATTGTCGCGACTTCAGCACCGACAAGTACTCGGTGGTGTCCGGGATTCGCACCGACTGCGCCACCTGCACCTGGACAGGCATCGCCGGCGGCCCCCCGCCTCCCGGTCCTCCGGCAGAGGTCTTTTGGCCGCAGCCCATCGCCCCGAGCCCCGCGGCCCCCAACAAAACCAGCGCAGGTCTTCGCCACGTATTCGTCTTTCTGTCTAAACCTGACATAGTTGACCGCATCTCCCCGGGGGCGCCACGACAAATCTTACGACACCTTCCTGCCTCCACCAAGGCGCAAAACAGGCGTGCCCGTTAGACGCCTACAAAACAGGACGGTTACATTCGAGGCGAGGGGGGCCTATCTCAGTAAAAATCGCTCGGATCGATGCGCTTCCCGGAGAGGCCGAGTTGCAGCACTTCCATCTGATTTTGCCGGTCGAACACCTTGCCAGGGAACAATCTCTTGGTGACCACACGCACTCCACCAAAGGCAATGCCCAGCACCACCGCTGCCACCATGAAAACGCCAGTCCCGATAAAAATTTTCACCATGATACTCGTAATGGGAGGGTCCGTGGCTAGCTGGCTCGCCTCGTTCCAGGTGACTTGCGTCTCGTAGTCGACCGCCTCCCGCAAGTTTTTCGCGTATTCCGCCGAGCTGGGAGACAACACCACCGAAAGCAACGATCCCTTCCGCTCAATCACCGTCCCCGCCTGCTTCACTCTCGCCGTCAGCAATTCATCCAAGTGATGAATGTGCTGCTCGGCAAGTTGTGGCGTAGGGTATTCGAGAAGCAGCAATACTCCGCTGTCCTTGCCGCGGCTCGCATACCGCGCCAGCATCGCTTCTGCCCCGGCGGAAAATCCTGCGGCATCGGCTATGGCAGCTAGTTCTGACTGCCCCGATCCGTTCAGCGCGGCCAGCATGGCCTCGGGTCCCAGCGCATATCTCTCTGATCCGAGCACTCGTCCAGCTCCAGGAAGATAGGTCCGTATCGGCGGCAGGGGCGCCTTCTCGCTGCTCGCTTCGACCGCCTGAACCAGCGCGCCCAGATCTTCCTTGGATATATTCGCCGTCGACCCCAAAACAAGGCTGCCCTCAAGAATCAGCACGCCATCTTTGTCGAACGCAGAAACTTGGCCCAAGTTGGTAGGAACCATGCCGGCCCTGAGCGCACTCGTATAAACCTCAAACCCGCTGCTTGGGTCGTGGTACCGGCCGACCCAGATTCCAACGACCTTGTCTCCTGACTTATACTGGCACGTGCGGTATCCCCGTTCGCCAGTCTCTCGCCCGAATGCATAGTGCGGACCAGGACCGCAGCTTGTCAGTTTCCAGTCACGGAATTGCTTCGGAAGGAGATCCCCCTGGGCAAACAGGGACGAGGCGCTGAGCAGCGCAGTACCGCAAACGAACAGGAAATGGCGTCGCATCCCTAGCCTTACTTAGACACCAACAGATTACCGTTGGTTCCGCGATTGTTCAACTGAAGTCGGCACCGCCGGCCGGCTTGCGGCACTTTTGCCAGACAGGTTCAAGGTCATGCTATTCAAGCTCTCCAGATAGCTCGCCACGCCCTGATAAAGTCCTTCGGCCACCCGCTGCCGGTATTCCGGCTTCTTCAACAATTGCTCATCCGCGGGATTACTGAGAAAAGAGATCTCTGTAAGTATCGAAGGCATATCCGCCCCGATCAAAACCACAAACGGCGCCTTACGTACGCCACGGTTTTTTACCGTCTTGCCAACTTTAAGAACCCGTTTCGCCAGCGAGTCCTGAATATCTTCCGCAAACTCCTTCGATTCGTCGATCTTCTCGCTCCGCGCAATCTTCTTCACCAAATCCTCGAGGTCATGAACGCCCTGGTCCGACGACGCATTTTCCCTCGCCGCCACTTCCATCGCTTCCGCCGACCCCTTCAGGTTCAAATAGTAAGTCTCTACGCCCCGGGCCGCATGGTCCTGGCTGGAATTCGCGTGAATGGAGATAAAAAGATCGGCCTTGGCCTGATTCGCGATGTTGGTCCGCTCTTCGAGCGGAATAAAGGTATCGTCCGAGCGCGTATACACGATCTCTGCCCCAGGCAACCGCTGCTGAATAATCTTGCCCAGCCGCAAAGCCACATCCAGGCACAAATCTTTCTCCATCAACCCGGTCGGCCCGATCGTCCCGGTATCATGCCCGCCGTGCCCCGCATCGATCACGATGCGTCCAATCTTCAGCCCCAGCGCTCGTGTCAAGGTGGACTGCCCGTCCCGCGTAGGCTGCGGCGCGCTGGTCGGCTGTATCAAATCAGGCTTCGAATTCGCCTCCGAATTCTTACTCGACGAACTAAGTTGCTTCCCACGCGAATTCTTCCCACCGGCCGCCGCACTTCGCGTCATGGCCTTCGATGGTGAAACACTGGGATCCACCCCCGAGTTTCTCTCTGAAACACTCTTCACGTTCGCTGCATCGCCGGAAACGGCCCGGGCGTCCTCAGTTACATCCCCCGGGCCAGCTGTCGGCTTTGCGGGTTTTGCTCTTGCCGACCGCACCGCCGCGCCATTCCGCTCCGTCGAATACAGGAAAATCACCAGCTGCGGCGGATTGCCGAGCAGCGACGCCGCGTAATCCTTCACACCATTTACGTCCAGCACCACACGCACCACGCCCGCCTGATTCTGCGCCACGCGCACCGCGGTCAGCAGACTCCCGATGACCTGGACATTCCCTCGCGCGACTTCCGGCGTAAGCCGCGCCGAGTGCAAATCGAAAAATATCCGGTCAGGATTGGCGATCCGCGCCGAGCTGTACTGCACCGTGTCTTCAAGGTCAATCGTCACGCGCGTGGCATCCGCATCCGTGCTCGCGCTGATGCGCCGGATACGCGGAACACCCTCGGAGCCGCTGCGCCTGGCCTCAACTCCGCCGCGTACCGGTCCAGGCATTTCCGCCTCTGCCAGCGACGCCGCGGGAGGCGATCCTGCAGGTGGAACATGATTCGCAGCCTCCGACGCATCGCCGTGTTGCAGCAGCGCCAACTCCGCCAGTTCTTCCTGCGCCTCGCGCCTGCGGGGCGAATGCGGATACCTCTTCAAAAAATCTTCGTACGTCTTGGTGGCCAGCGCGCTGTCGCCCAGCTGATCTCTCTCGAGCTTCCCAATACGCAGCAAGGCGTCCTGGCTGTACTTGCTCCCGGGATATTCATGGACCAGAAACTGGTAGGAATCCACCGCCGACTGGTAATAACTCCGCCCGAACCGGTCACCCATCTCGGTGTAAAGTTCCGCGACGGACAACAGGGAATCCACGACCTCGGCAGCTCGCGGCGTAATCAAGTACACGCGGCGATAACTTGCGGCAACCGTCTTGTACTCCGCCAGCGTGCGCTTCTCCGCCGGCTTTCCATTCAAATTCGCGCGCTGCTCTTCGGCCCGCGCAAATTGCGCTCCCGCAGCCTCGCGCTTCACGGCTCGCGCTGTGGTGGTGTCTCCCGCTCGAGCCTTCGCAAAACTCGCGCACGGATTTCCACAGACTCCGGCCAGTGCCATCCCCAGGACCACAAAAACCGGCGAAAGCCGGGCGAATGTTCTGTTCAAAATTTTTCGGTCCCCCCGCATGCCCGCCCTACATTCTTTGAAACCACTAATATTGTAGTGGAAAAACCGCGGCCCCCCGCAGGCTTTTACGTCTAGGTCGCTTAAGCGATTACCCTGCCGCTCGGCGGCTCGTCGGGTCACTTGCGAATCAATCGTTCTTGAAGATGATGCGTCCGGAAGGATCGACTTCTCGATGGATGGCGCGCGGATTCGAAAACGCGCTCTCAAGACGCCCCGATCCAGGCCTGAAATACGCATCCTGTACCTTTTGCACATAGTTCCGAGTCTCTCGGAACGCGGGGATGCCGTGAGCCCGATCAACAGCTCCCTCACCCGCATTGTACGCCGCCAAGGCCAATTCCAGATTGCCATTGTATCGTTCCAGCAATCCCTTTAGATGTCTAACCCCCGCATCGATGTTCTGTTGCGGATTGAACACGTCGTTTGCACCGTACCGTTGTGCCGTCGTGGGAATCAACTGCATCAGGCCGCCAGCTCCCTTGCGGGAATACGCCGTGGGATTCCAGTTCGATTCCGTCTCAATCACCGCGCGGACCAATGCTGGGTCCACGTTGTGCCTCTCTGCCGCTTCCCTTACGAGCTTTTCCGCCCCGTCCCGGTCGATACTCACGGCCGGATGGCTTGCGCCCATAAAGGTAGATTCCGCAGGGAGGTAGATGGTTTTGCGTGACCTCACGGCCGACAACCTGACAGTTATCGGCGGATCGACGTTTACAAACATTTCCCGTCCCGTCGGATCAACCGTCCTGGCGATCTGGGCGCTCGCCCCAGGTGCAAACGAACTTGCACATAAAGCGAATGCTCCCAAATAGATGCTGGCCGTTAGTGTCGTGCGTTTGGTCATCTTGCCTCGGGGAAGGCCTCCTCGAACGGTGGTGCCGCTTCCTTACAATGTGTTCGGGGCAGCCCCACCGTTTCGCTCTAAAATCCCGAAGACGGTACTAGGCTGACTCGTCTTGCTAACAACCAAGCCGTGCCCTCTGCCGCAGTTCCCAGCCCTCTAACCGGGCCCGCGAATGTCTCCTGCTGGACACGCTTCTGGCTGGCGCCGGTATGCATCATAACAACGGCTCCAGGAGCGCGGGGATGGTACCAAGAGTACTTTTTAAGGCCGATGTGTCCTTTCCGCCAGCCTCCGCCAAATCCGGTCTTCCGCCCCCAGAACCGCCGACCATTTTCGCCAGTGCTTGTATCAGCTTGCCAGCATGAACTTTATCGGTCAGGTCCTTGGTCACCCCGGCGATCAAGGCCACCCTCCCGTCTTCTACGGTTCCCAAGACAACCACTCCCGACCCAAGTTTTTGTCTGAGAGAGTCCACCAATTGCCTGAGTCTTTCCTTGTCCGTCAGGGTGACTTCCGCCGCCACAACCTTCACACCCTTCACCATTTGCACCTGGCCCACAAGCTGGTCCAGCTGCCCAAGTGCCCCGGCACGCTTGTGGGCCTCAAGCTCTTTCTCCAGCTGCTTGACAGTTTGGGACAGCTTCTCGACCGTGGCCACCACGGAATCCTCGCTCGTATTTAGCCGACTGGTTAGAGACGATAGGATCTGTGCTTGGCGCTCGTAGTGCTCCAAGGCTCCCATTCCGGTCACCGCCTCGATCCGCCGGACCCCCGCCGCCACCGACCCTTCGCTGACAATCTTGAGAACGCCGATGTCGCCGACTCGGTGGACATGCGTGCCCCCGCATAACTCCTTGGAATAAAAGCCCCTTGGCGAGCGCTCGTCGGGAATCGTCACCACCCGGACATTGGCTTCCGGATACTTGTCGCCGAAGAACGCCAGCGCTCCCGAGGCCAGGGCGTTGTCCAGCGAAGTAATCTCGGTTCCCACCTCCGTGTTGTGACGGATCTCGTCGTTCACCTGCTGCTCGATGTCCTTCAACTCCTCCCGATCCACGTGTGCAAAATGAGAAAAATCAAATCGCAGCCGTTCAGGAGCATTCAGCGACCCCGCCTGCTTCACGTGCGTCCCCAAAATGTTCCGCAGCGCCGCATGCACCAAATGCGTCCCCGAATGATTGCGAATAATCCGCGCACGCCGCTCGGCGTCCGCCACCACCGAAACGCGGTCCCCGACGCGCAACGTTTCCTTGGCCACAACTCGATGGGCCACCAGACCCGCGACCGGATAATAAGCCCCGGTAACCTCTGCAAGCAGCTGCGATTCCGAGTTGTCGTAGAACGCGCCCGCGTCCGCCATCTGCCCGCCCGACTCGGCGTAAATCACCGTGCGGTCGAGCACCACTTCACCACTCTCGCCAGGCTTTAGCTCGCTGACCGGCCCACTCGTGGTAAGAATCGCCTCCAGCCGGCAATCCTTCGCCGTAGTCGCCTGGTAAAAATCCTTCTCCGTCCTAAACGTCTCCGCAATCTTCACGTACGCCGGGCTCGCCGCCTCCTTGGCCCCACCCTTCCACGAGGCCCTCGCTCGCGTCCTTTGCTCATTGAGGGCCGTGTCAAATTCGGGCCAATGGACACGCACGCCCCAGTCGCGCGCGAGATCTTCTATGAAATCCCGCGGCAACCCATAGGTGTCATAGAGCTTGAACGCCTGTTCACCGGAGTAGACCACCTGCTGGCCTCTCGCGCTGAGTTTGGGAATCCGCACACGCAGACTTTCGTATTCATCCTTTCCTGCACTCTGCGTCCGGTCGAGCTTCGCTTCGCGTCCCGTCCGCTCCATTTCGAGAACGATGACTTCCAAATCGTCTTCCCAACGCCCCAGCCCGGCATTGAGTGTATGGGCAAACCTCGTCTCCTCCCCCTTCACAACTGCGGAGACGCGCCCAGCACTCTCAACTACTTCTGGATAGGCGCCCTTCATAAGATCACGCACGGCATGCACCATTTCGTATAGAAACGGCTTGTCTTGGCCCAACAGGCGACCGTGGTAAATCGCTCGTCGCATGATTTTGCGCAAAACGTATCCCCGGCCCTCGTTGGACGGAACAACGCCGTCGGTGATGAGAAACGTCGTTGCCCGCGCGTGGTCGGCAATGACGCGTAGGGAAGCAGCGCCGCCTCTTCCTTCTTCCATGAGTCCTTGGCGTCCAAAATCAACGCCGCAAAGTTCGGCAGCGCGCTTCGTCAACGGCAAGAAAAGATCCGTGTCGTAGTTCGAAATGACGCCCTGAAGCACGGCCGCAACACGCTCCAGCCCCATTCCAGTGTCCACGCAAGGCTTGGGAAGCGGAGTTAGTGCGCCCGACGCATCCCGGTTGAACTGCATGAACACGAGATTCCATATCTCCACATACCGCCCGCAATCGCACGGAAACTTACAGTCCGGATGCCCTTCCTCGGACGCCTCCGGCCCCATATCGTAAAAAATCTCGCTGCAAGGCCCACAAGGGCCGGTGTCTCCCATGGCCCAGAAATTGTCTTTAAGCCCGGGAACCGGCACAACCCGCTCCGTTGGTACCTGCTGCTCCTGCCAAATCTTCCTGGCCTCCAGGTCCACGCCGAGGGTCGTACCGGGCGCCACTTCGGCCCCGCCAAAGACCGTCACATACAGCTTGTCCGTCGCTATCCCAAACCACTCTCGGGAAGTAATCAGCTCCCACGCATACGGAATGGCCTTCTCCTTGAAATAGTCCCCAAAGGAAAAATTTCCCATCATCTCGAAAAAGGTGTGGTGCCGCTTCGTAAACCCAACATTTTCCAGGTCGTTATGTTTCCCGCCCGCGCGCACGCATTTCTGTGCCGTCGTGGCTATGTTGTACTCGCGCTTCTCCAGCCCTAGGAACACGTCCTTGAACTGATTCATGCCGGCATTGGTAAAGAGCAGCGAAGGGTCGCCATGCGGAACCAGCGACGAGCTGCGCAAGCGACGGTGCCCTTTACTCTCAAAGAATTCGAGAAACTTCTCGCGGATTTCGTCTCCGCTCATGAATTTCTTGCTGGAATCGTCGGCCGTCACGTCTACCCCAATCTTTCTCCCGTGATTATCGCAGAGCATCGATAGTGCCGCAATCTTGCTAACCAGCGGCTGGCGGATCGCGAGTCCTCGATGGGTTCTCGTGGCCACGCCGCACTAGTCCCCTCCGTGAGGGCCAACACTCGCCACTCGGCAAGAACGGCGGCGTAGATAGACACCACTCTATGCAGCGCCGGATACCCGACCCTGGCGAGGAGTCTCCTTTTGAACAGACTCTCTGAGCGCGGCTTTGGTGGAATGGAGGTGCCATCTCAAAAGAGCCACGATCCACCTATTTCATGTGCGAACTCATGAAGTTTCGCCTAAGGAATGCCAGGCCCTGCGGTGCTGTTAAGGATTTGAAATGACTACAAAAAACTTTCGCGTCGCAGGAGCCGGCCAACGAACCGGCCCCGACGGAAAACAAGTAACGAACAGAGTGCTGCTGGCAGCCCCCGACAATGAATACGAGCTGATGCGTCCTGACTTGACGTACATCGACCTGCCGCATCATCTCAGTCTTCATGAGCCGGCACAAAATATCGAGTTCGTTTATTTCCCGAACCGGGGAATGGTTTCGCAAGTTGTGGTAACCAAGGACGGCCGCACCGTGGAAGTCGGTGTAGTGGGTAAGGAAGGCTTTGTTGGGGCAGGATTGGCCGTGGGCTTAACCAGAAGTTCCGTGCGTGAAGTAATCCAGATCGCCGGCGATGGCTTCCGAGTGATGGGGAATGCCCTGGAACGCATTTTGCGGTCGGCCCCGCAGTTACAGGTGCTATTGAACAGGCATACAGGGCTTCAAGGGATGCAAGTCGCACAGACCGCGGCCTGCAATCGGCTCCATGATATACAGCAGCGTCTCTCGAGGTGGCTGCTGATGACTCAGGACAGGGTGGGTTCCGCATTACTTCCCATCACCCACGATTTCATTGCGACCATGATGGGCACCGACCGGTCCACGGTGAGCCTGGCAGCGTTACTAATGCAAAAAAACGGAATCATAGATTACGTCCGAGGTGCAGTGAAGATTGTGAACCGCAGGAAACTCGAAAAATCCGCCTGTGAATGCTACAGCGTTATTCAACACTTCGAGGATGAGCTGGGATTGAGATAGCCGTTCCTCTAAGTGTTGGATACCCCACAGACAACAGCCTTCTTCTTTCGCTAATGTCGAGGCCTCGTGTGTTCGCTTCGGCTTGCTGTGTGTGCAAAAAGAGACGACTCGGGCAGAGCCTCGCCCAGGGCCATTGGAAGAGCCGTTCTTGTCGTCGCCGTACCGTCGAAAACCAAAGCCACGCCATCGGTTAAAAAGGGATAACTGCACCAAATCTCGAGTCGTGCTAGGGAGGCCATGCGCCGCAAACTGGTATGGATCGAAAGGCGAAAGTTTCACGGCTACGGTTGCTCGGAATGCGCATGGGTGTTCAAGCCTCCGGGAGAGCCCGCCGGCAAATCACTCGATGAAATGAAGCGGAACTACGAGCGCCAGCGCGATAAACATTTTAGAGACCATGTTTGTAAGGAAGGCTCCAGAGGCAGGAAAACAAAGATTAAATAATCCCGGCTGCCTCCAGTAACTTTCCGGGCTCCGATGCGAAAACCAGAAGCGCGCTAAACGCGGCGCCCACGGGCCAAGCCGTAGCCCAAGTTCAACAGCGGCACACCGAGGCCCGACCACGCCCTCAGCCTGAAGAGCGCACAGGCCTACTTCTTCACCTACTTCTTCACCTACTTCTTCACCTACTTCTTCACCTACTTCTTCAATTGTTCGGCGATTTCTGTGGAACCGCCCTGACAAACATCTTTGTATCGTACCTGAGAGAGCAACGATGCGTTCCTATTCCTTTTGCAAGGCGCCAACCTCGCACCCTTCGATTTGGGAGCAATTCCCGAGGATGGCATATGTGCATCCTGCATCAGCGAACGATTGCGATTATCGCAAATGCATGAAACTAGGCCGAGATTCCATCCATCTCACATGCTGGGGAACATAATCCCCAGGTCCTGGTCGGCATGGAGGTTTCAATGCTTTCTCGACTGAGCCTACTCCTCTCCCTGGCTCTTCTTCTCGCGGGCCTCGCCCCTGCCAACAACAAAAAAAAGGATTCTCTCCCCGCCGAGGTTCTCGACGCCCGCACCGTCGTGGTGCTCGTCGATCCGGACGCTGGCATGTCGACATCGGCTCCGCTCGCCAACAAAACCGCTCAGGACGACGTAGAAAAGGCTCTCGCCAACTGGGGGCGGCTGAAGCTGGTCCTGATCGGAGGGAACAACGCTGACCTGGTCATCACCGTGCGCAAGGGCAACGCAAAAATTGTGCAGCCGACGGTTAGCGGCGAACCCGCAAACGATCGTCCCGTCGTCGTTGTGCCAAGCGACACCGGCATCCACATCGGCGTTCAGCAGGGCCGTCCTGCGGATTCCACGCAACCCCCGCCTGCGGACACATCTCCGGGCCTCGGTGGTGAGGTCGGGCCCACGGAAGACACCTTTCTTGTTTACAGAGGCGGCTCGGGCAGCCCTCCCCTGGAGCGCGCTCCCGTTTGGCGCTACGTCGCCAAGAATGGCTTGCGCTCGCCCGATGTCCCCGCGGTCGCCGAATTCCGCAAGGCCGTCGAAGCAGCTCTGAAACAGCAACAAAAGACAACCAAGCCGTAGCTCGCGCCTCCTGCTCCTATCGACGGAAGCCGCAGCGCGTGCGTTAGGTCAGTCTCCGATATTGCGGCTTAACAGAGCGTCAGAGCCGGAATCCTCGCGTGCCAGCTTCATTTCGCGCGATCGGAACATCGCGCGTACCAACCTGTTTTCCCGCAACTTGCTGCCGTAGAAGGGCACGAGAAAAAGACCACGCCGCAGGTCTTTCAGCAGCGCTCGCTGCTGTCGGAAGTTAAACAGCCCGCGCCAGCCGAGCTTTCTAAGAAGAGCAAGGCGCAGACGCGCCAGGTCGAAGGCCATCTTCGACAAAGATTCCGCAATGTCCTCCTCTCGGTGATGCTCGTAGTATCCGAAGTTCATGGACTTGCCGGACTGCACTTTAATGAAGTTATGGAGCTCGCGATTCTTCGGAATTGCCGCAACCTCTCGTATAAGCTCTTGAAACTTCTCAGAATCCGCCTCAATTGTTTCCAGGCTGGAAAACCAATTGATCAGTTTGACTCCCAGCGGATCCCACAGGTAGTCGTTCAGAACCAAGGGAAGCGCGAGGTGGAAAAGTTTGGTCACTGCCAGATGCACCCGCAGATGGCATTGGTATGCATCACCCATGCATTCATACAGCCGCGTTGTATCGCGCGTCACGCCGCGTTGAAAGGCGGCGAGCACGGTATCGAGATCCTTGGTGAATTCCCGAGTTTCGCAGCCGTTCAATTCTCTTTGGATAACGGCCGCGATCTGCCGGATTTGCAGCGTCGACAGGGCCAGTCCGACGCTGTACAAGGGATCAACCGTATCGCCTGCGTCGCCGATGATGTACCAACGATCCGGTGAATATCGCTGGCGGCATTCCCACATGTAGGAGCTATAAAAATTCGTGTCGACGATCGTGCCGCTGCGCACCAACTCTACGACGACAGGGTGCTCCCGCCCGACGCAGTCGAGGAACTGCTCCAGCGTGCGCACCTCGCCGTGCGGATAGACATCCTTGCGATAGGTGATGCCGATGCTGATGAGCGGCTCGTTCTCCGGAGAGCGCATCGGAATGCACCAGATCCAGTTGCCTTTTCCGAAGAAATGATGCGTCGCGTAGTACGGAACGTAGGAGCGGTTAGGTTTTTTGATGGCCTGGATATGACTCAGAATCTCAGGTTGGAAATTCTTCAGGCGAAACCAGTAAACGTTTTTCTGTTCCTTGATCTTTTCCTGGAGCTGCAACTGTTTCGCGAGTACGCGATTCCGGCCCGTCGCATCGACAAGCCAGCGCGCGCCGAGCGTCTGTTTTCCGCCGGCGGAGTCGTGCACGGTAACCGTGTGCAGCTCCTCGCGGCCCTTGATATCGACTCCCATCACGGTGCCGTCGATCAACTCCACGCCGTTCTCGAAGTTGCGGTCCCGCACTTCGCGATCGAATGTGAATCGGTTTATCTGGAACGAGAGTATCTGCGGCGCCGTCGGAATTTCGTCGACAACGTAGGCGCGATCGGCCGGATCGTCGATCTGGGGTTTGAAGTAGTACGTTAGACCGTATTTCGGATAGTGCTTTTCCACCAGATAGGCGCCGAGGCCAAGCTCGAGCATGAAATCGACGCTCACCTCGACCAGCGATTCGCCGACAATCGGACGGTTTTTGTGGGGGCCCTCCACTACCGACACTTTCAGCTTCGGAAAGCGCATCCGGAGGTAGGCGGCCGCAAGCTGGCCCGTTGCGCCGCCTCCCATGACTAGAATATCGCTGGTCATCGTCGCGCGCGTTTCAACTTTCTGAATTGGTTGAATGTAAGGGTCATACGCGAGCCGTGAACCGTAAAATCCTAACATAGCGAAAGCGAATGTACCGAACCCGCCATCGTCAGGAGTGCGGATGGAACTGGCCGGCCCTGCCGCTTAGCCCTGATCAATGCGAAACTCAGACGAGGGAATCTCGGGCGAAAGGGGAGCTAGCCGTTGCTAAACTGACTTCCGGCGAAAGCCGCAGAAATCAGATCGCGTTACCATGCCCTAATAAACTCGCCAGACTCGAGAGGGAGAAGTGGCCATCATCAAATTCAGCTACGCCGTGCCGCTCGAACAAACCATGGTTTTCGAGTCGGTCTATCACCCGGGCCTGCAGCTCGAGCTTCAGCAGAAGCAGGAAGTTTGGGAGACGCCGGGCGCGTTCTTTGTCTGGATGACCGTGGATGGACAGCTCGCGGGCGAGTCCTACGGCATCCCGCTCGGAAGCTCCAGCGAACTCATCGAAGATCTCTTGGTGCTTCCTGAAAGCGAAAAGGAAAAAGCCGTGTGCTGTTTCTCCAACACCATCCTTCCCGCATTTCAAAAGCAGGGCTATGGAAGCATTCTGAAAGCTCACTGGTTAGGCTTAGCCGCCGGCAGAGGATTTGACGTCGTCTACGGCCACGCGCGGCCCGGCGGGAGCCAGGCACTTAACGCCAAATTCGGCGCGGTGTTTCTCGAAAACCTTCCAGACTGGTTTGGCTCCGGCGAGGACTACCGCAAGTACCGGCTGGTCCTTAAATCGAAGACCCCTTCATGAAGCACGCTGCGCCGTTCGAGGACTGCTAGTTCATTCGCCACGGCGAACGCTCGGGCCAGTGGCGGAGCGCTTCCGTCGCCCAGGCGGTGGTCTTATCGGTATGGCAACTCGTGCAGGGATTGGGAATCTTGTATTTGTCGGTCATCGCCGGGGTTATGAAATCGAAGGTGTGCGCGCTGACGAACACGCCGGGAATGGTCACTTCGATTTTCGGCATGTGGCACGCCACGCACTGGCTCCCCGGCGAGCCTGCTTGGTGATGCGTATGCTCCTCGAGAGTCGCCGTGCGCGGTCCGTTGCGTGAGCCGGGCTCATGGCACTCCAGGCAGATTTTATCGACCGGCTTTCGGAGTTGTGCGTAGTTCTCCGTACCGTGCACGTCGTGGCAATCGAAGCAGGTTACGCCGCGTCGGTACATGACGCTCTCGACGAAATCGTTGCCTTGCATGCGATTTTTGTGCGCCGTGCCGTCGGCAAAATGCGTAAAGCTTTGTTCGCCGAGCTTGTGGTCTTCGAGTTGCCAGTAATCCCGCAGATTTTGGCCCACGTGATAGCCGACCGGCCAGTCGTAGTAGTTTCCTTCCAGGGGATTGGTTAGCGGACGTCCCTGGGAGTGGCATTGCACGCAGGTGTCGTTGGCGGCGACATACTCCATGCGCGCGGGATTCAGGATGTTGCCGCGCGTGGCATGCTGGGCGTGCTCGCTGCCTGGGCCGTGGCACTTCTCACAGCCCACATTCCACTCCGCCACCTTCTTGGTCTGAATGTTGTAGTCCACGGAGTGGCAGCCGTCGCACGTTGGGCCGGTCGGACGCTGCCTGTTGTCCGGTGGATAAAACGGCTCCCACCAGTCCGTCCCCTTCGCCACAAAATACGGTTTCCATACGTGGTTGGTCACATCCCACTGCGCAGGCTCCGGAAAATAATCATCGCCGATTTTTGTAAAATAGCGCTGCTTCCAGACGCTTCCGTAGACCAACGCAATATCCTCTTTTGCGAATGTTTTGCTGACATGGTTCGTCGCCAGGTCAGGAATAATGGCTTCCGGATGCTCACGCGGATCGCGCACGACGTTGGCCATCGGGGTGCGCTTCCAATGCTCGTAGATTTGCTCATGGCATTTTTGGCAAGCAGTGGAACCAACGTAGTGCGCCGATTTCAAGGCCGCAACTTGTTGCGACTGTTCCTCGGGTGTCAGCCCAGCGATGCTGCGAACGAACAGCACCAGCTTCCAGGCGTCGGTGTCGTCTTGCTCCATGTGTGGATTTCCCCAGGCCGGCATGCCCGTCAGCCGGACCCCATTCCTGATGATGTAGTGGACTTCGCCATCGGTCAGGTGTTGCGTGGGGGGCTGGCGGAGATCGGGTGCCTTCGGATAAAGATTCTGGCCAATCGTTGATTCTCCGTTTCCATTGTGGCCATGGCAGTTCGCGCAGCGCTCCGCGAAACGCTCTCTAGCTTCCGCCAGTACCCGCGGATCCGCCGCCAGCGGATTCTTTTCTTTTCGCGCCCGCCCCGGAATTCCGATGTTTCGTACCGCTCGCGCCATGACGCGCTCCAAGCCCGACGGCTGGTCCGCAGCGCTGAATCCTCGCCGGATAACGGCTACACCGTACACCGCCGCCACCAGCGCGACGAAAACCAGAACGGCCATGCTCCAGCGTCTCATCTTGTTCTCGGACTCCCACGCTCGCCAGAGATTCGGCAGGGCAGAATACCAGATGAAAATAACTCGTGGATTAACTCATTTTCCGTTTGCGTTGAAGCGGCTCCGCTCTTAACAGTGCGCCATTCGCTATTCCTCGGGCTCGGGCTCTTGCTCTCCAACGTCCTCGCGCGTTATCGCTTTCAGTTCTCGGCGCACCACATCAGCGGAAAATCCTGCGCGCAGGAGGCTGCGGTACATCGAAGCCATCTTGAGCTCGTCGATTTCGCCGCGGAAGGATCGGAGCCTGCGCTCGAGGCGTTGCCGCACAATCGCGGCCTCGTCGGTTTCCTTCGCCGTTTCCGCGAGCGCCGCTTCAATGTGCCGGTCCAGCACCCCTCGCGCGCGCAAATCCCGTGCAATGCGGAATTTGCCTTGCCGCCGGATTTCCGTGCGCTGCCGCACAAACTGTTTTGCGAACCGCTCATCATCGATCATCTTGGCGCGCTTCAGGCGGTCCATCACGGTTCTGAGAAGGTGGTCGTTTTCTGTTCGCCGGCCAAGCAACTGCTTCATTTCGTATGCGGAATATGCCCGCCGCATCAACGCGCGCACCGCGGACTCGTACAATTCCGATTCAGTTTCCACTTGTCGCAGCTTTCCAAACATGTGGCAAGCATAGGTGCAGGGGGCGTAACAGTCAAAGAGAAGGATTTCGGGACCACTTGCGACGGGCTAATTTTGAGATTCCGAAAAGCACAAAGAAGAACTAGCGACAAGAGTTCCGCTTAGCTGAGCGAGTAGAGCAGTCGGCCGCGGGCGGCATAGCGAAGCACACCAGGCGGGGCAGACCAGCCACGTGAGCATGACCTTCCTTGCATGGGCTTTACCTCTTGGGTCGCACCTAGGTAGCCCGAAGCTACTTGCGGGCGAAGCGGTCGAAGTCGGCCATTTGGCGCTCCATCTCCTCGCGGGCGGAATCGGCGGCGGAGCGAATACCTTGGATGCGCAGTTGGAACTCGTCTGGGTTTGTCGAGCGGAGCAGCGCTTCTTCGAGGGTGATGAGTTGCTTGGTGTAGAGGTCGAAGAGCGACTGATCGAAGGTCTGCATGCCGTATTGGCTGGTGCCGGCGGCGATGGCGTCATGAATCAGGCGCGTCTTGTCGGCGTTGATGATGCAATCGCGGATGTAGGCGGTGGCGATCATGACTTCGACGGCGGGGACGCGGCCTTTGTCATCGGCGCGACGAACGAGGCGCTGCGAAACGATGGCTTTGAGCGTGGATGCCAGCTGCAAGCGAATTTGTTTCTGTTCTGGCGGCGGAAAGACCGCGATGATGCGCTGGATGGTTTCCGTGGCGTCCAGAGTATGCAACGTGGAGAAAACCATGTGGCCTGTTTCGGCGGCCAGAAGCGCGGTGGAAATGGTTTCGAGGTCGCGCATTTCGCCTACCAGAATCACGTCGGGGTCCTGGCGAAGGGCGGCCCGCAACGCCGTCGAAAAGTTTGCCGTGTCGACTTCGACCTCTCGTTGGTTGATGAAACTGCGCTTGTCGCGGTGAAGGAACTCGATGGGGTCTTCGATGGTGATGAGGTGGTCGGAACGATTCGCGTTGATGCGGTCGATCATCGCGGCCAGCGACGTGGATTTGCCGGAACCGGTGGTTCCCGTGACGAGAACCAAGCCGCGCTGCTCTTCGCAGATGCGCCCGATAACAGGGGGGAGATTCAGTTCCTCGATCGTGCGAATCTTGGTCGGGATGACGCGCAGAACCATGCCCACGTTGCCGCGCTGCTGGAAAACGTTGACACGGAAACGGCCCAGGCCGGCGACGCCGTAGGCCATATCGAGCTCGGCGGTTTCCTTGAACTTTTGTTTCTGTCGATTGGTCATCATGCTGAAGGCCATCGACAGCATTTCTTCGGGGGTAATACGCGGAACATCCGCGATGGGGGCGAGAAGACCATCGACGCGCAGATAAGGATGGTTGCCAACCTTCAAATGCAAGTCAGAAGCTTTGCTTTCGACAGCGCGCCGGAGAAGTTCATCAATGCTGATTGCCATGTCCGTGTGAGCTCCGCGAGAATACGAGGCAACTTCGACGTTAGCACCCGGAGTACAGGTGGGCAAGCAAGCCGCACTGGCCGGTTGCGCGGTAGTCACCTGCACCAGAGGACAGTTTTGGGAGTGCCGGAGGAGAGCTGCGCAGCGGAAAGTTTCCGCTGCTCCGAAGATTAGGCTTTTTTCAGGAATAGCGAGTCGTACAGGAATCCCGCCAAGAATCCTCCCGCTAGCGGGCCGACCCAGAAAATGCCCCAATTTTGCCAATGAGCAGAGGCCAGCGCGGGTCCGAACGCGCGAGCCGGATTCAGCGCTCCTCCGGTGAAAGGCCCGGCAATCATAATGCCCAGGAAGATGCTGAGGCCGATGGCGAAACCGGCGACCGGGCGGAACGAGGAACGTTCATCGACGGTGGTGGCGAAGACCGTAAGTACGAGAAAGAAAGTGGTGATGCCTTCCAGGATCATGCCGTTCAGGCGCGTGAAGTCGTGCGCGAACATGGGTGTACCGAGGGCCACGGCATGCCAAGTGTCCTCCGGAATAACCGCCTTGAGGAGAAACGCCGCGGCAGTGGCTCCCGCCAGTTGGGCGGCCCAATAGGCAACGGTGTCGAGCGTGTTCAGGCGTTTGGTGACCCAGAATCCGATGGTGATGGCGGGGTTGAAATGGCCCCCGGAAATGTGGCCGAGCGCGGAAACCATGATCGCTATGGCCAGGCCATGGGCCAAGGCGATGCCCAGAAGCCCGAGGGCGTTGGACGCGTGGGGATACCAGTCGACGCATGCGGCTCCTGCGCCGAAGAAGACCAGAGCAAACGTGCCGATGAATTCAGCCGTGAGCTTCTGCGCAAAATTGTACATCAAGGCGCCTCCCGGCCGGAGCACCAGCGGTGTCCGCTGCGACCGGGAAGGATTCTATCTGGAACTTAAACGGTAACGCCAGTTATTACCGCAACATTTTGCCGCGAACTCTTGCCCTTTATCTTGATACGGCGGCGACCGGGGCGTTAACAGGAGTCAGCCAGTTGTGGCGATCGGGCTTGCTGCCGCTGGTGAGCGCGAAAAATTCTTCCTGGAGCCTGCGCGTTACTGGACCAGCGACGCCTTTGCCGACCTGGATCTTGTCGACCGAGCGGATGGGGGTAATTTCGACGGCCGTGCCGCAGAAAAAGAGTTCGTCGACGATGTACAGCATTTCGCGGGGAATGACCTGTTCTTTCACGGGAATGTTCAGATCTTCCGCAAGCGCGACGACGGTATTACGCGTGATGCCGGGCAAAATGCTGGTGGCCAGCGGCGGCGTGTATAGCGTTCCCTCATGAACGAGAAACACGTTCATGCCCGAACCTTCGCTGACGTGGCCACCCGAATCGAGCGCGATGCCCTCGGCGTAGCCGTTGAAGAACGCTTCCATGCGGATGAGCTGCGAGTTCATGTAGTTGGCGGCAGCTTTGGACATGGCCGGGAGAGTGTTTGGCGCGATGCGGGCCCAGGAGCTGACGCCTACTTCGACGCCTTTGGTGAGCGCCTCCGGGCCGAGATACGCGCCCCAGGACCAACACGCCATGTAAACGTCGATGGGGGAGTTGAGAGGATTGACGCCGACCTCGCCGTAGCCCCGAAGGACGATGGGCTTGACGTAGCAGGAGTTCATTTTATTGAGGCGCACCAATTCGGTAGCGATACCCGAGAAATCATCGAGGGAGAAAGGCAGGTCCATGCGGTAAATTTTCGCGGAGTTGATCAGGCGCTGCATGTGCTCGCGAAGGCGGAAAATGGCGGGACCCTGCTTGGTTTCGTAGCAGCGGATGCCTTCAAAGACAGCGGAGCCGTAGCTCACCACGTGAGAAAGAACGTGAAGGGTGGCGTCGTCCCAGTTGATCCACGTTCCGTTATGCCAGATTTTTTCGGTCTTTTGGATGGGCATGATGGCGTCCTTTGGGTGTCAGCACTCGCGGCGAAGCCTGAAAGTCGAGAATACGGTACGCGACCGAGAGCGTCAATAAAGTGTAGTCGATGTGCTAGCAAGTGCAAAAACCAAATTGGCGCGTATCGCTAAGCGCAGGAAATCGAACGCCGGTCGAGGCCCGCGATCCTGCTGCTTCGGGGAATCACGTTCGAGATTTACTTCGGCGCATCCGGCGGAGGCGCGGATTTCGGCGGCCCGTTCAAAGAATCGAAAGCGGATTGGGCTTGCGACGTGATATTGCCGAATTTGTTTTCCCAGAGGCCCAGAAGAAGAAAGGGAATGGCGGTAGCAATGACCAGAAGCTTTGCGTTTCGACGCACTTTGACTTCTGGCTCCCAGCGAAAAAGCTGCGCGGACAGAAAAAAAGTAAGAATGGCCCAGCAAACCAGAGAACCAAGCGAGATGAGGACGTTGTGGTCCCAGAGGGGCGCAGATTCAAAAATGGCGCGGCGGAGTCCCTGGACGAGGTAAGTGGCGGGCAAAAACAGGGAGACCTTTTGCACCATTTTGGGCAGGAAAACTAGAGGAAAAGTGGCGCCAGAAAGAAAAATCAGGGGAAGCCAGAGAAGCTGGTTGATGACCTGAGTTTCCTGCATGGTGTTGGTGATGCTGGCAACGACCAGGCCCAGCGACGCGAAGGAAACCGTGCCGATGCTGATCAAAATGAAGGTGGCCAGCAGGTCGCCAAAATTCGTGACGTGAAAGACGGCACGCGCGAAGACGAATTCCAGGAAAACGGTCGGAAACATAAGGACGTAGTTGGCGACGATGCTGGAAGCGAGCATGTCGCTGGCGGTGACGGGCGTCACATGGAAGCGGCGAAGGATGCCTTGCTCGCGAAACGTAACAAGAGCCGCGCTGAGGCCCCAAAAGCTGCCCATAACGGTAAGCGCGACGACCGGGCCCAAGAAAAACTTGACGACCAGGGGCTGGCCTTTCGCAAAGACGCCGGCATAGAGAAAGAAAAAGCCAAACGGCATGAGCACCGTGAAGAACAGGAACATTTTATTGCGCAGCGTGAGTTGAATGCGCATGCGGGTGAGTGTGGCAAAGTTTCTCAATCGCGCAGCCTCCTTCCGGTCATTTCTATGAATACGTCCTCGAGGGAGGGTGAGGCAATTTCGAGGCTGACCAGTTCGTTGCCCTGGGCTTCGAGATGTTTGACGATGGCCACGATGGTTTGCGGCGGGCGGTGCGAATGAAGGACGTAGGCGCCGCCGACTTCGCGAGCGTCGGCCACGCCGTCCAGGTTTTTCAAGGCCCCGTCTGGCTCGGGTCTTGCGAGTCGGACTTCGATTCGCGTGGAGCCGCCGGAGCGCGTTTTGAGCTCGCGGGGCGTGCCCAGCGCGACGACTTTGCCGTGGTCCACGATGGCCACGCGATCGCAGAGGCGTTCGGCTTCTTCGATGTAGTGCGTGGTCATTACGATGGTTTTCTTTTCGCCCTTGAGCTCTTCGATGATGTCGTAGATTTCGCGCCGCACTTGCGGATCGAGGCCGGCCGTAGGCTCGTCGAAGAAGAGCACTTTGGGGTCGTTGACCAGGGCCATGGCCAGAGCCAGGCGCTGTTTTTGGCCGCCGGAAAGCTGGCTGTAAAAGGCGTTGCGTTTTTCTTCGAGGCCGAAACGCTTGAGCAGCTCTTCGGGATTGCGGCGGCGTTTGTAAAAGCTGGAGAAGAGGCGCAGCGCTTCCATGACGCGAAGTTTGTCCGGAAGGGAAGTGGATTGCAGAGCCGCGCCGATTTCGTGTTTCAGTGCCTGCGAATCGCGTTGCGGGTCAAGACCGCAGACCGAGACGCGGCCGCTATCCGGATCGCGGAGTCCTTCGAGAATTTCGACGGTGGAAGTTTTTCCCGCACCGTTGGGACCGAGCAGGCCGAAGACTTCGCCCTCTTGGACGGAAAAGCTTACGCCGCGAACGGCTTGGACGGCGCCGTAGCTCTTGACTAGGTTTTCGACCTCGAGGATGGAATTTCCCATGGGTTTTGACGGCTGCTTCATTCTACCGAAAGACGGCCCTTAGGATAACGCATGTGCGGGCTTTCCCCGCAATGCTGGGGCGCGGAGCTGCCCGTCATTTCGGGGCGTAGAAAAGGTAGTCGGCGGAATAGGGAACGCGGACTTCCTGGCCGGCGTGCGAAGCGTCGCAGCCGGTCGCCGGTGCTTTGCCGCCTTTGGTGTTGAGGCGCTGGATGGTTGTGGCGCGGGAGAGCACGCCGGCGCCTTGGTGGCCCACAATGTTGACCAGCAGCCAGGGAATGGAGTCGGCGTCCGGTGAGGGCGCGTTGGCAACGGCTTTGCCAGTAACACGGCTGCCGTCCTGCGCTTCCCAGGAGGGTCCGGCGAAGTGTTTGCCGAAGGGTTTGCCGTCTTGGTCGAAGAGCTGGGCTTCGGGAGCTTTGAGCGTCCAAGCGAATTGCGCCGCCTCGCCTTTGCACGTGTAGATCTGATCACCCTTCGCATGGACTTGGAGCAAGAGTTGTTCCGTGGCGGGCGGCTGGAGTTGTTGCGGGACTTGTTGCGCCGCGAGGGAAAACGAAAAGGCCAGGCTTAGGACGGCGAGAACCGCGGCTAATGCTGGTCCGTGAATTCGAAAGCGCATGGGTCGATTCCTCCTATCGGACGACAGCTCAAGTTCGGGACATAACATAACTCAACTGGTCTTTGATCATAAACCAGACCCGTGGTTTAACTCTTCCGCGAGCGGCGCGCCGGAAGCCGACGAGCTAGTTCGTTCGATTCCTTGGGAGAGCGGAGAATTTCGGCAAGAAGCCGTGCTTGGCAAGGAACGCGTCTCCTTTGGTTCGAGCGTCCGCGAGGTCCTTCGGATCGGGATCGAAGTGGTCTTCCTGGGAGTCGAGCTTTCGAGTGAAAAGGTGGCCTACATTGGGATATTCCACGATTTCGCAGTCGCTGTTTTGCTGCCGGGCGCGTTCGCAGAAGCGGCGCACTCCGGAGATGGGTACGAGGGTATCGGAGATGCCGTGAAAAATAATCGTAGGTGGAAGACGCTTGGTGATGTGTTCGTCCGGGGAGAGATCGACGACTGGCGCTTTGCCGAGGAGCATGCGCTCGACCCAGCCGTCGCGGGCTACAGAGACGGCCGGAGAGATCAGCACCAGCGCACTTGGTGCGGCGAGAGCATGAGAATGCTGGGGGTCATCTATGGTCGCAAGCGCAGCAGCAAGGTGGCCGCCGGCAGAGACACCGTAGGCGGCAATGTGGTCGGGATCGATGCCCAGCTCGGCGGCGTTCGTGCGAGTCCAGCGAAGAATGTCGCGTGCATCGGCCAGGGAATCAAGGGGCGTCACGGTTTTCTGGTCCGAGAGGCGATACTCGACCGCGATGGCGACTGCGCCATGTTGCGCATAGCGCTCGGCGGCTTCGTAGACCCACTCGGGCGAGCCGGCCACCCAGCCTCCGCCGTGAAATAACAGGATGGCGGGGGCACGTTTTCCATCGGAGGCCTGGAAAGGATGAAAGACGTGCGCGGTGAGTTTGGCGGCGCCAACGGTTTTGTAGACGCGAATGTCGGGGCTCGCTGGGCCAGCCGCCGCTTGCGCGTTCCCCGCCCTACAGAAGAGCAGGATTCCAAGAAACATTTGAGCGCTTTTCATAGTGCGGAGAGTATACGAAAACGCGGCAAAGTCCGGGAAACCCGATTTCCGGGAGAATCCACATGAAGGCTCTTTCCGTGAGTGCGAAAGGAAAAGCCGCAGGGCTCGGCGGACTCTGCCCTGCGCTACATTTTTATTTGGATTTTGGCAATGGACGGCGGCTTTTCTTTATGGTGCGGGATTTCTTTCGCTGCGGAGTCCAGAGATATTTTTTTATGTTGATGCGGGATTCGACGACGGCAATGCCTTCGGATTCGAGGAGCTTTTTCTGGAGCGAGGCGTAAGGTTCGCGGATCAGGATTTTGCCGTTGGCGCCGAGCACGCGGTGCCAGGGGATGGCTTGGCCTCGCGGAGTGGCGCCCATGGCGCGGCCGGCGGTGCGGGCGCCGCCGGGTAGGCCCAGGGCTCGAGCCAGGGCTCCATAGGTTAGAACCCGGCCGCGGGGAATTTGTTTCACCAGCCTGTAGACGGGATCGAAAGACACGACGAATCAACTCCTTGCGCGGGCCCAACGACGAATGCGAATTTCATGACAGAGTTCTTCGAGACCTCCATCGGGACCCGCGCGAGACATCCTATGAGCAAGCGAGAAGCGCGACAAGAATAAAAATCGGCCGCAGGGAGTCTATTGCTGTGGGAGCCGGCGACGCGGGCACCCAGCAAACACAAATGGCTCGGGCGCGCATCTAATAGAGTAATGGAAGGGAAGCTGAAGAGAACGACAATGATTGAAGGAACGGATGAAACAGAGCGGAAAAAGTAATGAACGAAACGGGATCAAATTCGCTACGTTGTAGGCATTACCGGTCGAATCGAAACTTTCGCGCTAGTACGCAAGGTTCATTGACGGCCGTAGTGGAACGCAAGTACACTACGGACACAGTCGCTGATGCGAGGTGATGTCATGGCTTTCGTCCGCCGGAAAGGGAATTGGTTTTATTTGGTGCACAATGTGCGCCGCGGCGGAAAAGTGCGGCAGTTACATCTTGCCCGGCTCGGGGAACGCGCGCGGATCACCGATGAAGTGGTGCGCGAAGTTTCCAAGAAGCATCCGTTCGTGGAGCTGAATTGGCAGGCTCTGCGAGCACAGATGAGTGCTCAAGTGGATCTAGCCGATGCCGGCTCTCCGGCGATCCAGAAGCTCGTATCCAGCCTGCGAGCACTGAACCTCGAACTGGCGGACCTCTTTCCGCCGCTTCTCCGGATTTCTGAAACGCCCACGGTGGCGCGAGAGCTGTTAGTGCAACTTCGGCTTTTGCAATCCACACTTCAGGTAAAACTAAGCCCGTTTGACCGGAAGCGCGGACGGTTCAGTCATGCGACCTTGCGGATGCAAGGCCGTTAGGAGGAGACCATGAGCTCCCAAATACTGCCACTCGATCCAAGTCTACGCAGCAACACGACCATCGAATTTCATACCGCTTTGCTGTCGAAGATCGTGGGACAAGCCGAAGGCGTGCAGGCGCTCGTAGACTTGTATCAGGTCTTCTGCGCGGGGTTGAACTCGCCGGGGCGCCCGGTGGGGAATCTCCTCTTATTGGGACCGACCGGATCAGGCAAGACCAGAATTGTGGAAGCGGCGGCGGAGATTCTGTTTGGCGATGCGCGCGCGGTGATTAAGGTGGATTGCGCGGAGTTTCAGCACTCGCATGAGATTGCTAAGTTGATTGGCTCGCCTCCAGGGTATCTGGGGCACCGGGAAACGCATCCGTTGATCACACAAGAAGAGCTGTCCAAGAGCCATACCGACAAGCTGAAGTTGAGCTTTTTGCTGTTTGACGAGATTGAGAAAGCGTCGGATGCCTTATGGCAGTTGCTGCTGGGGATGTTGGATAAGGCGACGTTAACCCTGGGAGACAACCGCCGCGTGGATTTGTCGCAGACGGTTATCTTCCTGACGTCGAACCTGGGCGGGGGAGAGATCACGGAATTGATGCACGGCGGGATGGGATTCATCCAGCCGACGGATACGCCGACGACAGGATTGGATGAGAAAGTGGAGCGCACGGCGATGGAAGCAGCGAGAAAGAAGTTTTCCCCGGAGTTCATGAACCGCCTGGACAAAGTGGTGGTGTTCCATCCTCTACAACGGGAGCAACTTAAAGAAGTACTTGAGATTGAACTGGGGCAGGTGCAGCAGAGAGTGCTGGAGACCGCCAAGGGGCAGTTTTTGTTCCGGGTAACGTCGGCTGGGAGGGATTTCTTGTTGCAGGAAGGAACAGATCAGCGCTATGGAGCCCGGCACCTGAAGAGGGCGATTGAGAGGTACGTGGTGTATCCGCTGGCGAATCTGCTGGCGACAGAACAAGTGCATTTGGGAGACCTCGTTTGCATCGATTGGGACGGCAAGCACAAGGAACTGACGTTCGCTCGCGAGGGCGAAGGCGCGCTGGTGACGCCAGCGGTACCCCAAATTGGAACGCTGGCGGCTGCCGCGGAAGCAAAAGACGGCAAGACAGCGGATGCGCCTGCAGAAGTGGTGGTGGCTGAGAGAAAATTGCGGGCGGCGCAACCCTCGGTGGGACCCGCCACGGCTCCGCAGGGACGCAAGAAGTTGGAGCGCTAGAGAAATGAATCGCTTTGCAGGAAGCGGGAGCCCCTTTTTGTCGTTCGCGGACTGACAGAAACTGCTTCATCCTCTCATTTTGAACCTATATGAAACAAAGTCTCATGGTGTGAGACTGTTTCCACAATGGCAACACTCGTATGTCATTGAGTTTGTAACGGTTTGCGCCGACGAGATTCAGAGTGCGGATTGGCAGTTCTCATGCTCTACTCCTTTCATGACCGAGACGCATGGGCGTCTTCCGACAAGTGTACGCGGAAGGGAACAAAGCCATGAAAGCCGCCGCCAGACAGCAACTTGACCCATCTATCCGTAGCACCGACACCCGTGACTTTGAAGTAGCTTTGCGGTCGAAGATCGTGGGGCAAGCGGAAGGGGTACAGGCGCTGGTGGACCTGTATCAGGTCTTCTGCGCGGGGTTGAACTCGCCGGGGCGCCCTGTGGGAAACCTGTTGTTTCTTGGCCCAACGGGTTCGGGCAAGACCAGAATTGTGGAAGCGGCTGCAGAGATTTTGTTTGGGGATGGGCGCTCGGTGATTAAGGTGGATTGCGCGGAATTCCAGCATTCTCATGAGATTGCGAAACTGATTGGTTCACCTCCGGGGTATTTGGGACACCGGGAAACGCACCCGTTGATTACCCAGGAAGCTTTGGCTGCGAGCCATACGGAGAAGCTGAAGTTGAGTTTTTTGTTGTTCGATGAGATTGAAAAGGCCTCGGACGCCCTTTGGCAGTTGCTGCTGGGCATGTTGGACAAAGCGACTTTAACCCTGGGAGACAACCGACGGGTGGATTTGTCGCAGACGGTGATTTTCCTAACGTCGAATCTGGGCGGGGGAGAGATCTCGGAGTTGATGAACGGCGGCATGGGCTTCATTCAGCCAAAGGACAAACCAGCCGCAGGACTTGACCAAAAAGTGGAACGGACGGCAGTGGAAGCGGCGCGCAGGAAGTTTTCACCAGAATTCATGAACCGGCTGGACAAAGTGGTGGTGTTTCATCCCTTGCGCCGGGAACAGCTTGAGGAAGTGCTGGAGATCGAGCTGGGGCAAGTGCAGCAGCGAGTTCTGGAAACGGCGAAAGGGCAGTTCCTGTTCCGAGTTACGCAGCCAGGAAGAGAGTTCTTGTTGCAGGAAGGAACCGATCAGCGCTACGGAGCGCGGCACTTGAAGAGGGCCATCGAGAGACACGTGGTATACCCGCTGGCCAATCTGCTAGCGACCGAGCAGGTGCACTTGGGCGACCTGGTGTGCATCGATTGGAGCAAGGGAAATGAAGGACTGAGCTTTGTTCTCGAAGGGGAGAATTTGGCGATGCCGGCGAGGCGGCCGGAGCCAGTTGTCGCCGTGCGGGCAACCCAGGCTCGGAGCGGAAAAAGCCTTGAGGCACCATCTCCAGCAATTGGCCCTGATCCAACACCGCGGATGGCGCGCTGAGCGAACATCTCGTTTTACCGTTCTTAGCCGTACAGCCTCAGCGTTTTTAGGCCGGGGATAAACCCCTTATAAGACTCTTTTCCTGCGGTTCCCTCACAAATTTCCTCGTCCGCCAAAAGGACCTACTGGGCGGGCAACCCAAAAGTAAAGCCTCTTCCTTGTCCTCCGCTGAATTTGCGGAAGGAACCCACCGAAGAGACCGGACCAAAAACACGGCTAGGTGGGAACCCTGGCCCTTTTGGGGCGAGGAGCATAGCAATTCCTGAAACGGCCCGGGAGGATCTCTTCCCGGGCTTTTTCTTTTGCGGACGGCTCGGTGTAGAGTTATCGATATGGGTCCTTCTAGGCTGCGTGTTCCGGGAGCAACACTTCTCGTCTTGCTGTGTCTTTTGATTGCGCCGGGCGCTCGGGCGCAGCGGACACAGTTCAAGGCGGGATGGAATCTTTATTCGCCGCAGGAAGACATCAGGCTGGGGAGGCAAGTGGCGGTGGATGCCGAGAAGCAGTTGCCGTCATGCAACTCGCCGAAAGTGGACGCTTACTTGGCCGAGCTTGGCAGCAAATTGATTGCTAAGTTGCCGACAGCAGGAGTGGAGTATCCGTTTGAGTTTCATTGCGTGAACGATAAGGCCATCAATGCTTTTGCGTTGCCGGGCGGTTTTGTGTTTGTGAACCGAGGGGCTATTGAGGCGGCGGACAATGAGGCGCAGCTTGCTGGAGTGATGGCCCATGAGCTTTCGCATGTGGCGCTGCGGCACGGGACAAGCGAGGCCACCAAGGCCCAGGCAGCCCAGACGGGTGTGGGAATACTGGGAGCTATTTTTGGAGGTAATGCGGGCGGGGCGCTCGTGACCGAACTCGGGAGGTTCAGCGCGGGGGGCGTGTTGCTGCGGCATTCGCGTTCTGCGGAGACGCAAGCGGACGTTGTTGGTACCCAAGTGCTTTACGATGCTGGATACGATCCGCGGGCACTGGCGCAGTTTTTTGAGAAGATCGAGGCGGACAGCAAAGGGCAGAACCCGCCGGAGTTTTTTTCCGACCATCCGAATCCGGAGCACCGCGTGGAGCGTGTCGAGGAGGAGATCGACAAATTGGGCGGGCTGCCGAGGAATGTGAAAAGGGACTCGGTGGAGTTTGAGGCCATCAAGCACGAAGTCTTGGCCCTGCCGACGGTAAATAAGGACAGTCTGACTGCTGGCGGACGTGCTCCCAGACCGATGGGGCCGCCGCCAGTGCCTTCTCGGAATTATACGGAGTATCAGGCCAGCGCTTATGGGATGAAGTATCCAGACAACTGGAAAAAGTATGGGGAGAAAGACAGCGTTTCGTTTGCGCCGGATGGTGGCGTGACGGAAGGGGAAGACGGACAGGCTGGGTTGGCGTACGGGGTCATCGTGAACGTCGGGAAGGTCGAGGGACCGGCTGGCGACGCCAAGGCGCTGGAAAAGGCTACCAGGGAGTTGATTGCGACGCTCGAGAAAGGCAATCCGAAGATGAAGATTGCGCGGCAGCCTGGGCCCGTACGTTTGAATGGCCAGCCGGGGCTTTCGACTTATTTGAGCAATGAGTCTCCCGCGGGTGGGGAGGAGACGGATTGGCTGATTACCGTGATTCGGCCGGAGGGGTTGGTGTCTTTTGTGTGCGTGGCGCCCGAGAAGGATTATGAGAACTACGACAAGACATTCAGCGCGATTCTTGACAGCGTGCGGCTGGCGAAATAAGCAAGCGCTACTCGGAATATCAGCGGGGGGCATTGCCTGAGAAGAACTACTCTTCCGAATTTATCCACAGCAATTTGAGCGATTGACCAGCGGCCTCGAATTCTTCAATGCGGGGCCGCTTGACTTTGAATCTCACGCTTTGTTTGCACCCAAAGCTCCTGCTCTATGTCTGAGAGGAGTTTTTTCCTGTATGTACGAAAATTAACGCCGGACTCACACAATCGCAACAACTCGCCTATATCACAGTTCGCTGGAGGATTTCTCATGTTTTCTAAGTTGTTAGCCAAGCCATGCTCGTTTCTTCTTGCTTCTGCCATCTCGCTTGCTCCGGTCGCCGGCGCGCAAGAAGGGCACCGTTCCGATGACCACCTCGGTAATCGCCATGTGCTGCTGATCAGTATCGACGGAATGCACGCAGTCGACTTCAAGAACTGCGTGGCTGCCGGCACTTGCCCAACTCTGGCGACACTCGGCAAGACCGGCGTAAACTACACACGCACAACCACTTCCAGGCCGTCCGATTCCTTTCCCGGCCTGCTGGCACTAGTGACGGGCGGGAGCCCCCGAACTGTAGGCGGGTTCTACGACGTGGCTTACGATCGCGTTCTGGCTCCGCCTCTAAAGACTACCGGTAACGGGCTGCCGGGCACAGCCGACGACATGACACTGCAACCCTGTGTCCCCAATCAAATCTATAAGAACTCAGACGGATCAACCGGGACAGAGACGGAATATGAAGAGGGCGACGAATTCGACCAGACGCAGCTTAACGGGCGCCCCGCTCCTGCCAAAAGTGCATTAGACCTCATCGACGGCAACGTTACATCAATAAATTCCGCCAGGCTGATACGCGATCCGTTTAACAATTGCCAACCCGTATATCCTTGGAACTTCATTCGCACGAACACCGTTTATGGCGTGATCCACGCCGCAGGCGGCTACACAGCCTGGTCCGACAAGCACGCTGTTTACGCTCTTGTTTCGGGTCCCACCGGAACCAATCAGCCCAGCAATGTGGATGATTATTATTCCCCGGAAGTCAATTCCAATAAGATTCCACTCGCTGGCCTGACCACAGCGGGAACCAACTACAATTGCGCCAACGTCGCAATGGACGGGAATGACTGGACGACCGACTTCGACGCCATCAAGTGCTACGACCAGTTAAAGGTGAACGCAGTGGTGAACTGGATCAACGGCAAGAACCACCTCGGGACGAGCAAGGCTCCGGTCCCGGTGATCCTCGGCATGAACTTCCAGGCGGTCAGCGTCGGCGAGAAGCTTATTAGTCCCGCAGCCTTGCCCGCGGCGCGAAGCGACAGCAACTCAGGTGGTTATGAGGACGCCCAGGGTACGCCCAGACCCCTGATGATGAAGGAAATCGTATTCGTGGATGCAGCCATCGGGCAGATGGTCGCTGCGCTCAAGCACGAAGGTCTTCTGGATTCGACCACCATCATCATCACCGCGAAACACGGGCAGTCGCCGATCGACCCGTATCGCTTCTTCCCGATTCCTGGGAAGACCAACAACGGTGAGCCGCCCTCCGCGGCCCTCCTGCCCCCTAATCCCAACCTTCTCCCTGCAGTTTATAGCGACCCGAACAACGCCCTCGGAATAGCTGAGGACGACATCTCCCAAATCTGGTTGGCAGATTCAAGCACCACCGCGGCCGCGGTAACGGCTCTGGAGAATGCCGGGACAGCGATCGGACTGGGCCAGATCTACTATGGCTCGTCTCTTAACACGCTCTTTAACCCGCCGGGCGTACCGACTGTTCCCGGTCCTTGCTGCTTCCTCAGGGCGGGCGGCGATCCGCGTACACCCGACATCGTAGTGATTCCAAACGTCGGCGTGGTTTATACCGGCGGCGACAAAAAGCAGTCCGAACACGGCGGCTACGCATGGGATGATACCAACGTCATGCTGCTCGTCTCCAACCCAGGCATCAGCCCCCGTACGATCCACAGCTTCGTCGAGACCGCTCAGGTGGCTCCCACAATCCTCGAAATCCTGGGACTCGATCCTAACAAGCTGGATGCCGTCCGCATGGAAGGCACGCCAGTTCTTCCCGCTGTGCAGTTCGGCGGCAACGATTGATTAGCGCCAGTTCGCACCGAATCGCAATAGCTGGCAAGACACGGCAATAAATACGCGCAAGCGGGCGTCTCGAAGAGGCGCCCGCTTTTTTTTGTTGGGCGAGTACCGATGCTCGCTGGCGGCAAACGGCAGGCCTTTTTCGCGTTGCTAGACCACCTTAGCGGCAGACTCCTCGTGCGCGGCAGTGTGGTGTGTTCTATAGAGACTGGCGGCACGTTCGATTGCATCGGCAATGCTCGCACAGATGTTTTCCGTGCCGACGTGGCGCTCGAATTCGGCTTGATGCATGAGCTGGGCGGGTTGTTCGCGAGCTCCGCACAGTAACAGCGAGCGACCGGAGGCGTGCAGCGTGTCGGCCAGATCGCGGATGGCACCGAGGCCGGTGGCGTCGATGGCGGTCATGTTGCGAAGGCGCAGGATGACTATCGGCGGCAGGCAATTTAATTCAGCGAGGATTTCCGCAAATTTGTCGGTAGCTCCGAACAGGAATGGCCCGTGAATGCGGTAGACCGTCGCGTAAGGCGGAATGTCTTTGCCTTGGAGAATGTGCTTGCGGCTGTCTTCGACATAGTCTTTTGTAACGCGGGCGACGGTTGTTGTACGGGAAACTTTTCGAATGAACATTAGCGCGGCGAGGACCATGCCGACTTCGACGGCAAAGGTCAGGTCCGCAATCACGGTTAGCGTCAGGGTAATCAGCCAGACGGCGATATCGGCGGCGGAGAGTTTCAAAATTTCGGGGATTTCGTGCCATTCGCCCATGTTGTAAGCGACGATCATCAAAATGGCGGCGAGTGCGGCGAGAGGAACGTTTTTCACCAGCGGCGCGGCGAAGAGCACGATGGCCAGGAGCGTGAGCGAGTGAATAATCCCTGCAAGGGGAGTTTTTGCGCCGGAGCGCACGTTGGTGGCGGTGCGGGCGATTGCGCCTGTGGCCGGCAAACCGCCAAATAATGGAGAGACGATATTGGCTAGGCCTTGCGCCACTAGCTCGACGTTGGGATTGTGCTTGTCGTTGCTCATGCGGTCGGAGACCACTGCGGACATCAGAGATTCGATGGCGCCGAGCATGGCGACGGTGAAAGCCGGGGAGAGCAGTTGGCGCGCGATGTCGTAGCTGAAATGCGGTATGGCAAAGGTGGGAAGGCCGCTGGGAATACCTCCGAAGCGCGTACCAATCGTTTCGACGGGGATGCCCAACAGCGTGACGGCGATCGTTGCGCCGAAGGTGACGACGATGGCTCCCGGGATGCGCTTGGCAAACTTGAGACAGAAAATCATTATGGCGATGGAAAGGATGGCGAGGGCCGTCGCGGGCATGGAAATGGTGTTCCAGGCAGCGCCGAAGGCTTCTATGCGATGGAAGAAGTCGCCGGGGACGTGGTCCATGCGGAGGCCGAAGAAATCGCGAATCTGGGTGCTGGCGATGAGGATGGCGATGCCGTTTGTGAAACCGATGATCACCGGGCGGGGGAAATATTTGACGGCAGTGCCCATGCCGGTGATACCAAGAAGGACCAGGAGGACGCCAGCCATCATGGTGCATTCGAAGAGGCCGTCGATGCCGTGCTTGGCGATGATTCCGGAGATGACCACTACGAAGGCGCCGGTAGGGCCGCCGATTTGCGTTTTTGAACCACCGAGAGCGGAGATGATGAAACCGGTGACGATGGCGCAGTAGATTCCGGCTTGCGGGGAGACGCCGGAGGCAATGGCGAAAGCCATCGCCAAGGGCAGAGCGACCAACCCTACGGTAACGCCTGCAATCAGATCGGAGAGGAATTTATGACGGTCGTAATCGCGCAGCAAGAGGACGGATTTTGGAAGCCATTGATCGAGCGCTGATGTCATTCGAGCACGAGCCGAAGAGTTAACTCCAGTCTGATAGTCTATCAGGAGAGGGGCGAGCGGAGTTTCATCAAAGAACAAGTGTGCCGCAAAAGAAAAATGTGGCGGCGGGGCGTGACGAAACGGCGGAGCAAGGTTGGCTTAGTCCGCGGCTTCGGTGCGGGAGGCTTGGGGCTTCCAGCGCAGGATGGGTTTGCGCGCGGCGCCCACTTCATCGAGACGGCGGACACGGGTGGTATGCGGAGCGGTCCTGACGAGTTCGGGGTTGGTGGCGGCTTCTTCGGCGATCGAGCGCATAGCGTCGATGAACAGGTCGCACTCTTCGCGGGATTCCGATTCGGTTGGCTCGATCATCAGCGCGCCGGGAACGATCAGCGGAAACGCGGTGGTGTAGGGGTGGAAGCCGTAGTCGATGAGCCGTTTGGCGATGTCCATGGTGTTGACGCCATTTTTCTTTTGCAGCGCGTCGCTGAAGACTACCTCGTGCATGGAGGGCAGAGAATAGGGGAGATCGAAGATGCCTTCGAGGTGCTTGCGGATGTAATTTGCGTTTAGGACGGCGTCTTCTGTGGCCTGGCGGACGCCGGGGCCGTACGCGAGGATGTAAGCGAGTGCGCGGACGAGCACGCCGAAGTTTCCGCTGAAGGCTTTGACTCTGCCGATGGAGTGCGGACGGATTTGCTCAAGCGCCAGACGGCCAGCCTCTTTTTCTACAAGGATTGGCACGGGACGGAAGGGTTCGAGGATTTTTTTCATCGCCACCGGTCCGGCTCCGGGACCACCCCCACCGTGCGGGGTCGAGAAAGTCTTGTGTAGGTTTAGGTGCATGACGTCGACACCCAGATCGCCGGGGCGGGTGATGCCGGTCAGCGCGTTCATGTTGGCGCCGTCCATGTACAGGAGCGCGCCTTGGGCGTGCAGAATCTCTGCAATTTCCGGAATGCGCTCTTCAAAAATACCCAGCGTCGAAGGATTGGTAATCATCAGCGCGGCCACGTCTGGGGTGACCAGGTCGCGCAGTTTATCGACGTCGATCTGACCGTGCGATTCCGACTTGATGTTTTCTACTTCGTAGCCGGCGATGACCGCGGTGGCGGGATTTGTGCCGTGTGCCGAATCGGGAATCAGGACTTTTTTCCGCGGGTTGCCGTTTCGCTCGTGGTAGGCGCGGATTAGCAGCAGACCTGTCAATTCACCTTGCGCGCCGGCAGCTGGTTGCAGCGTGACTGCGTCCATGCCGGTGATTTCCAGAAGACACTTTTCAAGGAGTTGCAGAATCTTTAGGCAGCCTTGGGAGAGTTCCTGGGACTGGTAGGGATGCTCGGTGGCCAGGCCATCGAGGCGGGCGACAAATTCGTTGACGCGCGGGTTGTATTTCATGGTGCAGGAGCCGAGCGGATACATACCGAGATCAATGGCGTAGTTCCAGGTGGAGAGGCGAGTGAAGTGGCGAATGACTTCGATTTCGCTGACTTCGGGGAAACCTTCTACGCCTTTCTGGCGGTAACTCGCGCCTAAAGCTTTGGCGGGATCGGCGGCGGGGACGTCCAGCGGGGGGAGTTCGAACGCGCGCTTGCCGGGTGAGGATTTTTCGAAGATCAGGCCTTCGTTTTGGTTGGTGTGTCGTGTGGCTTTTTTGATTTTGTCAGTCATGTTTGATTTCGAGTTTGGAGTGGCGCAGCGTGCTGCAGCACTCGAAAGAAATTCGTTCCTCTAAACGGGTTGCTCCAGGGCGCGGCGAACGGCTGCGGCGAAGCGTTCGATTTCGGCGCGTGGCGTAGTTTCTGTGACGCACACTAGCGCGTGCTTGGTTAATTCGGGGTAGGCCGTGCCGAGGACGAAGGGGCCGATGATTTTTTCACGTTGCAGATAGGCGTTCACGATTTTGACGGAGCGCGGGAGCTCGACTGTAAATTCGTTGAAGAACGGGGCGTCGAAGGCGCGGCGGACGCCGGGAATGTTTTCTAGTTCGGCGAGGGCGAATTTGGCTTTCGAGAGATTTTGGCGAGCCACCTCGCCGAGGCCTTCTTTGCCGAGCAGCGTGAGGTGGACGGTGGCGGCCAGCGCGCAGAGAGCTTGATTCGTGCAGATGTTGGAGGTGGCTTTCTCGCGGCGGATGTGTTGCTCACGCGTGGCTAGCGTCAGAACGAATCCGCGGCGGCCTTCTGAGTCGGTGGTCTGACCCGCGAGACGGCCGGGCATTTGGCGCACAAACTTGTCGCGCGACGCAATGACACCGGCGAAGGGGCCGCCGTAGCTTGGAGCCAGGCCGAAGCTTTGCGCTTCCATGGCGACGATGTCGGCTTCGGCGGGCGGAGTCAATAAGCCGAGCGAAACACCTTCGGTGATAGCGGTTACCAGGAGCGCGCCAGAAGAGTGCGCGGCGTCTCGGAGCGGGGCCAGCGACTCGATCACGCCGAAAAAATTTGGGGATTGAACGACCACCGCCGCAACGTCGTCTTTGAGCGCGGATTCGAACGCTTTCTGATCGAGCGTGCCATTCGCGCTGTAGGCAATCTCTTCCACGTGCAAACCAGAATTTTTGGCGTAAGTCTTGAGGACGTCGCGATATTCCGGATGTAGGGAACGCGCCACGAGGATACGCGTGCGGCCGGTGAGGCGCTCGGCCATCAGAACGGCTTCGGTGGTGGCCGTGGAACCGTCGTACATGGAGGCGTTGGCGACTTCCTGGCCGGTGAGCTGGCACATCAGGGTTTGAAATTCGAAGATGGCTTGCAGCGTGCCCTGGGTGATTTCCGCCTGGTAGGGTGTGTAGGAGGTGAGAAATTCTCCACGCTGGATGATGGCGTCAGTGACCACGGAGCGAAGATGATGGTAGACGCCGGCGCCGAGAAAACTGGTGTAACCACCGGAATTCTCGGCCGCGCGTGCTTTGAAAAAGTCGATGACTTCTGTTTCGGATAGGGGCCCGGGCAACTTCAGGGCTTCCTGAAGACGGTAACGCTCCGGAATGCTCGAAAACAGATCATCGATGGATTTTGCGCCAATGGCGGCAAGCATGTCTTGCCGCTCGGCGGGACTCTTCGGAAGATAGCGCATCAGGCGGAGGCTTCCTTGCTTTGCGAGGCGATATAGGCTTCGTAGGCGGCCGTGTCCATGAGGCCGCTGACCTCCGAAGGATTGGCGAGGCGAACTTTGATGAGCCAGCCGGCGCCATGCGGATCGGTGTTAATTTTTTCCGGAGTATTGTGCAATACCTCGTTGGCCTCGACGACTTCTCCCGAAGCGGGAGCGTAAATGTCGCTCACGGCCTTTACCGATTCGACGGTGCCAAAGGTTTTGCCGGCTTCGATCTTCGAGCCAACTTTTGGAAGCTCGACAAAGACCACGTCGCCGAGTTCGTGCTGGGCGTAGTCGGTGATTCCGATGGCGGCCAGATCACCCTTTAGGTCCACCCATTCATGTTCCTTTGTGTAGCGATAATTCGCAGGATATGCCATTGGACCACTCCTCACCGCCCCGGTTAGGCCGGGGCCGACCTGATTACCTTTGCTCAGACCTTCGCCGCGGCTTCGGGCGCCGCAGCTTTCTTCGCCCGCTTGTAGAATGGCGTCCGGACCACCTGGGCTTTCGACTTCTGCGCGCGAATCTGCACGTAGATTGGCGTGCCGAGAGCGGTCATCGCAGGCGGGACGTAAGCGAGCGCGATGTTTTTAGAGAGCGTCGGCGAAGGCGAGCCGCTGGTGACCACGCCGATCACTTCGCCGCTTTCGTTCGAGCAGCAATACTCATCGCGTGCGATGCCCCGGTCGACCATCTCGAGGCCCACCAGCGCACGCGTTTGACCCGCGGCTTTCGCGCGCAGTAACGCCTCTCGGCCGATGAAGTCGCCTTTTTCCATTTTGCAGTAGCGATCCAAGCCCGCTTCCCAAACGTTTATTTTGTCGCTGATTTCGTGGCCGTAGAGAGCCATCTTGGCTTCGAGTCGCAGAGTATTGCGCGCGCCCAGGCCGCAGGGGAGGATACCGAACCCGCGTCCGGCCTCCAGCACCTTGTTCCAGACCATCTCGCTCGTCCGGGCGTCCGAGGGAACGTAGATCTCGAAACCGTCTTCGCCGGTATAGCCGGTACGTGCGATGAGCGTGCTCTTTAGGCCCGAGACGGTGCCATGCGTGAACCAATAATTTTTGATGATACCGAGATCTGCGTCGGTAAGTTTCTGCAACAACTCTAGCGCGCGAGGGCCTTGGATGGCGAGTTGGGTGTAAGCGTCGCTGAGGTCTTCGACGAGGCAGTCGATACCCTTCGTGTTTTCGCGAACCCAGCTGACGTCTTTTTCGCGCGTGCCGGCGTTAATCACGAGCAAATAGTCGTCTTCGCCGAGACGGTGGACGATTACGTCGTCAACAAACGTGCCTTCCGGATAGAGCATCGCCGAATAGTGCGCCTGGCCGATCGAGAGCTTCGAAGCGTCGTTCATGCTGATGTGCTGGACCGCGGCGAGAGCGCTCCCGGTGCCGCCACCACCGCGAATCCGGATGTCTCCCATGTGGCTGACGTCGAATACACCGACACCGGTGCGCACAGCCTTGTGCTCTGCCACCAGGCCGCCGCTCGCAGGGTACTCGACGGGCATATCCCAGCCGCCGAAATTGACCATTTTCGCGCCCAAACGGCGGTGCACCGCGTTAAGCGGCGTCTTCTGAAGTTCGGTGATAAAAGGAGTCGTGACGGATTCCATTCCGTATGCCCGGGAAGAAACTGATACTAACATGCAGCTCGAAACGCGTCAAAGAAGAGGTGGAGGCCCGCCACGGACGAAGATGACCGAACCATCTTGGCGCCAAGAAGCGACAGGCCAGGTCATGGAGGAAACGCGGCATTACCCCATGGTCCAGCTTGCTGGCTTCGGCCAACGTCAGGTACAGTTTCGAGGGAGGCTCCTATGCAGGCTCCTGTAGTTTGCGTTCAATGCGATAAGCCGGAAGGTCAATGTAACTGTGAGAAGTATTGCACGATTTGCAAAGGGCAGACCAACGTGAAGCTCTGCGCCGACGGCCTGTATTATTGCCCGGAATGCCGGGAAGCTTGCGATGTCTCGCTCGCGAGCAGCCACAGTGAGCGCTGAAGCCAAGAGCATTCAGTTGCAGGTTGACGCCGACCCGCGGCTGGCAGCCGCTGTGGGCGGCGCTGCGCATTGCTTCGCAGAATCCGCTGGTCTGACAAGTGACCCTGTGAGAGAGCTCGAGAAGGCCGTCGTCGCTGCTTGCGAAGAAGCCTTCGAACATCTCACCGGGGAACATCCGCACCTGACCGTGACGCTTACGCGTTATCCGGATCGCATTGAAGTGGCCATGGCTCACGAAGGCGGCGGGGAGCCGGCGGTGGGACTGGACCGGGTCGCCGGCTTTGCGAATCAGCTCGGCTCGGGCGGGTTAGGCGGAGTTGACCGTGTTCAGTACGAAGCGCACGAGGGATTGGCGGTTACGCGCTTGACGAAGTATCTGGGCCACGCGCCGCACATTGCCTAGATCTTTATGGAAAAGCAGAAGAGCCGAGCGCGCTTCCGTGTCCGGCTCTTTTTGTTTTTGTGAAGCAAGACCGAACGAAATCCAGATTCCTACATTTTGAAAGAGAAAGTATTGTGCTTGATCAGCGAAGACATTTGATCGTCGCTGAGAGACATGTGCAGCGTCACTCGGTCGCCGCCAGGCGTGATGCGAACCTGATCGAGCAACTGAGCGAGATCCGGATTGTCTTTTTGCGCTTGATAACGTTTGTAGAGGAACCCCGCCTGAAGCAGCTGGCCCATGGTGTTGGCGTCATCGGTTGAACCGCAGATCGCCTGGACTTTCGCGTCGAGGTCGCTTCCCGCTTCGATATTGATGATGGTGTTTTGCATGCGCGTCACCAGCTTCGCCGCTTCGGGGAACTGTGAGATCTCCGGAGCGAGTTGCTGGATGGCCAGGCGAGTGTAGGCCGGGTTGGTGACCAGCCACACGGAGCTGCCCGTGTTGGCTTCATTGATTAGCGAGGAAAATTTGTCGTTGCGCAGGAGACTGTCCTCATCGCCGAAACGCACTCCAATCATTTTTTCGAGGATGCTCTTGTGCCCATATGCGGCGGTGCTTGCATCGATGAAGACGAAGAACAGGTCCGTGGCGCCGGTTCCGGTGCCAAAAGCGTAAAGGGTATATCCGTGAATAGTTGCCGTGGGCAGCTTTTGCTTCTTGAAGTAGGTTGCGGTGGAGTCCTGGTTGAAGTTGCCGATGGCAACGCCCACCATCTGTTCACCGCTAGGAACTGCGTCCGAGCCGACACCCTCAGTCTTCGCGGTCAGCCCCTCGGCAACGAGAGCCCAGGCGATTTCATCGACCTGGCTGTTCGGGTCATTGCCGGTGGAAGCGAGGAATTTTTCGAATTGCCGGAAACGTTCGGGAAGCACCTGCTCTTGCAATTGCGGAAACCATTTCAAAGTGCGGGCTTTCTTCAAGTCGGCGTAGCCAAATTCACCGACGTCTTTGGGGAACATTCCGATAATATCCGCGCCAAGGTGGCCGGCCGCGGCCGGCTTGGGCAGCGTCAGGGCCACGACGGCCAAGAGGCCAATAGCCAAGAATCTGTAAATTGCCGACGCCATGCGGATGGGGCTTAGAGTCGCCGTCAGTTTCATGTAGTGCTCCTTTTCAAAGGCCGGTAAAGATCTATTCTACGCGGTCGTCGAGGGTGGTGCATTCCCCAATCGTTCACGAAGCGACGCTATTTTTGAGCGCGTCTCGGCAATGTAGGCGCTATCGGCAATTCCATCGAGATTGATCTCGACGTTAGCCAAAGCTCCGCGCGCCCCCGCAGCGGCCATGTAGCGTGCCACTTCTAAGTCTGACCTCATGGATGCGGCAGCGATAGCGTCCAGTTGTCCCAGGCGTTCGAAAAGGGCAACGGTATGCTCGGCCACTGCAAGAGGAACGTCGGACGCCCGTTTTGTAGCGGCTTGCATCGAGGATTCCCGATTTTGCACTTCCTCGGCGTTGCCTTGCGGCAATTTGAACGCGGCTATGACGGCGTCGTAGGAAGCAGCGTCGCGGTCGACGGCTTCCGCGAGTTCGTCCGTGACGCGGCGCAGGGAGTCCAGTTCTCCCGAGAGCCTGTCAGCGTAGGCAGCTTGCGACTTCTTTTTGCGAGAGAGTCCCGCAACCATCTGTCCAAGCGAAGCCGCTAGCGCGCCCGCCAGAGCTGAAACGCTGCCGCCCCCGGGCGTCGCTGTCGGCGCGGCCACGGCTTCCAGAAATGGACGCGCCAAGTTGGCCAGTTTGCCGTCCTTGCGGGCTTCCGGCGGGGCTCCGCCAAGGGCATCGGCCAACTTGTTTTCAAACACCTGCGCAGGAGAGAAGTTTTCCAGTTGCAAGAAAAAATCAGCGGCCATTTCGATTGCTTTCTTGGGGATAAGGCCGACAATTTCGCTGCCGACAGGTGCCGCGCCATAGCGTTCGGCTTCGCGCTTGACCATCTCGTAGACGCGGTGCATCGGAGTTTGCTCGAAGTCGGTGAGGTTGATGGAGACTTGCGCGAGGTTGCGCGCTTTCAGCTCCACGCCCATGGATTTGACGTAGCGGAGGCCGCCGGAGGAGAAGCGAATGGCTTTCGCGATTTTGTTGGCGATGGCGACATCCGAGGTGTTGAGATTGACGTTGTAGGCAATCAGAAATTTGCGCGCACCTACCACGGTGACTCCCGCTGTAGGGTGCAGCTTGGGCTCGCCAACGTCGGGCTGGCGGTCGTGATTGTGCTTCATTTCCTGGCGCAAGCCTTCAAACTGGCCGCGACGCACATTTTCCAGATTGACGCGGTCAGCTCGCCTCGCTGCAGCTTCGTAGAAAAACACCGGGATTCTGTAGCGCGCCCAAATCTCGTGGCCGGTGCGGTGGGCCAGAGCGACGCAATCTTCGATGGTTACACCTTCGATGGGAATAAACGGAACAACGTCGGTCGCGCCCACGCGCGGGTGCGCTCCGCTGTGTTTCGTAAGATCGATGAGTTCTTTGGCCTTGCCGATGCCGCGCAGGGCCGCTTCCGAGACGGCCTCCGGCTCGCCCGCCAGGGTGATCACGCTGCGATGGTGGTCGGCGTCCATCTCGCGATCGAGGACATAGACGCCCGGGACGGTGCTCATTGCGGAGACGATAGCATCAACCTTCGCGGGATCTCGTCCCTCGGAAAAATTCGGTACGCATTCAATCAGTCGTTTCATCCCTAAAGGTGTCCCTCGCCTCTCACCACACCATCATAGGAGATTTTGTGCCCCGAGAGCCAATGGCGCGCAGCAAGAGGTCCTGCCGCTGTCGAACAGCCTGTCGAAGGATTATTTTGGAGGCTTAATAAAGGGGCTCGGCGGAGGATATCTTTTGTCACCCTCTGGCGGCATTGCACGGAAACCTTTGCTCACTCGGGGTAGCGCTGGCGGAGTGTACTTCTGTGATGGCAAGGACGCCAATGGCTTTTTCTCTTCCTTTTTGGGAACTGGGGCGCCCCTCAGGAAGCGCACCAGCTGCCGCAAAAAAAAGATAACGCCCACGATCCAGAGGCCAACTACGGCGGACTCGTCCCAGCGCAGGCCGAACGCCGTCAGAATGAACAGGGCGACGACAAAGAGGATTCCCAAAAGGGGATAAAAGTGCTCCAACAGCAAAGACTCCTGCTCCGTCCTCTTTACTTGCAGGATTTTTATCTTTTTGAGCGGTTTCTTGTGCGCGTCAGTGTGCGGTTTTGTTGGCGGCATGGACCACGACACCCCGCTTTATCGTCAACCAGCAGGTGTTCATCCCAAAATAATAAGGAATTTCTCGGTAATCGGCCACTTCGAAGACGGCGAGGTCCGCGAATTTGCCAACCCCGAGCGAGCCGATGTGCCTCTCGCGGCCAAGGGCATAGGCCGCATTAATAGTCGCGGCGGTGATGGCTTCGGCAGGAGTCATCCGGAGTTGCGTACAAGCAAGCGAGAGGATCATGGGCATGCTTACGGTCGGGCTGGTACCGGGATTGTAGTCCGTCGCCAGCGCAACGATTGCGCCGCTATCGATCAGCTTGCGGGCTGGGGCGTAATGCTCGAGGCCGAGATGGAAATCGCAGCCCGGCAGAAGTGTCGCAACGGTCTCGGACTTGGCTAGCGCCGCGATGTCGCTGGAATTGACTTGCTCTAGATGGTCGCAACTGGCCGCGCCAAGTTCGACCGCCAGTTGCGCGGCGCCTCGGCGCGTAAGCTGTTCCGCGTGCAGCCTCGGCGCTAGGCCGTGGCGTTTACCTGCTTCGAGGATTTGCTTGGCTTGCTCTCTGGTAAAGGCCCCTCGGTCGCAGAAGACGTCGCAGTACTCCGCGAGTTTCGCTTGCGCCACCTCGGGAATGAGTTTTTCAGTGAGCAGCCGGATGTACCTTTTCGCTCCTGTAGGCGATTCGCGATACTCCCGAGGAACGATATGCGCGCCGAGAAACGTCGAAACGATGTCCAGAGGCTGATCCGCGGCAAGTTCCTTGTGGAGCCGCAGAATTTTCAATTCGCTCGCTACATCCAGGCCGTAGCCGCTTTTTGCCTCGATCGTTGTCGTACCATAAGCGGCGAATTGCGCGAGCGCCTGGCGCGCGCGCCGTTTCAGGGCCTCCGATGTGGCGGCGCGCAGTTTTTTGACGGAGTTCAGGATGCCGCCGCCCTTGCGGGCTATCTCTTCGTAGCTTCGGCCGGCGATTTTCATCTCATACTCTTCCGCGCGGCTGGCAGCATGGATCAGGTGAGTATGCGAATCGACGAACCCCGGCAGTGCGACGCGGCCGCCGAGGTCCAAGATCTTTGCCCCCCGCGCTTCCGGAAGGGCCTCAAGCGTTCGGCGAGTTCCGAGCGCCCGAATCAGACCGTCGCCGACCAGCAGGGCTCCGTCTTGGATGATTCCGAGGTGGGCCAGCGCCGCGCCGCGCCGAGGGTCGCAGCCGCCGAGCGTCAAGAGTTGTGAAGCGCCAGTGATGAGCAAAGAGGTCGGCAAGTCTCGGGTATTATGCCGGAGGCAGGACCATCCTGCACAGCCGGAGATGCAGCGCAAACCTCCGCGCATTAGAGAGCGATTGGCTTCCTAAAGCGGGCAAAAACTGGAGAGACAAAATGTCTGGCCCATCACTTCAAGCGCTCGTGGCTTGCCCTTTATAGGCGGGAACAAATACGTTGTGCACAAATTCCTCGACGAGCGTGGGCGTTGTGTTTGCTTGGGAGCGGGGCTCAAGCGCGTGCATGTACCCGCTATTCAACGCGTCCGACATTTCGCCCATCAGCGTCGCCATATTCTTGGAGAAGCCCATCTGGGTCATCGCTTGAAGGACCTGTTCGGTGGGCAGCTGAATATAGGCGAGATCCGGTATTCCAATGGCTGCTCCTATGATCTTGGCCATTTGTGAGTACGTAAGATCTTTGTGCCCCAGCAATTCGCGCGTCTGGTGGCCGGTAAAATCGAGTTTGACCAGGGCGTCGGCTGCTGCCGCGCCAATGTCCCTGGTGGCGATCATGGGCAGTGCGAGATCCGCGCGGACCGGCCCAGCCATCATTCCAAAGCTCTTAATGATCCCGACTTGCGGAAGGGTGTTTTCCATGAAATATCCGGCCCGCAGGTAAAGAGCGTTCAGCTTGGGGATTTGTCGAAAGCTCTCTTCCATCGCGTGGAGTCCAGCCACGGGGCCGGTCTTCGCCGGTTTATCGGCGCCAAAACTGCTGAGGGCTACGACATGAGTGACGCCTGCGGCTTCGAGCGCGCTGGAGATCGAGTTAGTCTCTTTATCCTGTTGAGCTCGGTAATCCGTGCTGGCATGATCGGGCGGCAAAAGGGAATAGACGGCACGCGCGCCGGTGAAAGCTCTAGTCAGAGCTCCGGAATCCATGAGATTGGCCGCAAAAGCTTCCGCGCCGAGAATCTCGAATCTCGCGAGACGCTCCTTGCTGCGGCCCACGACTCGCACTTTTTGGCTCCCATCCAAGAGAGCTTTGGCGACGACACTTCCAGTATTTCCCGCGGCTCCCAATACCACGTACATGTTTCCTCCTGTTCATCCCTGCACTTGCGATGCGGGGCCGAGAGGGGAAGATACTCTCTACGACATGGGGATTTTGACGCCGGCCTTTTTCGCAAATGCCATGGCCTCAGGGTAGCCGGCATCCACATGGCGCACCACGCCCATGCCGGGGTCATTGGTCAACACGCGTTCGATGCGCGCGGCCATTTCCTTTGTGCCGTCGGCCACCGTGACTTGCCCGGCGTGTTGCGAATAGCCGATCCCCACACCGCCGCCATTGTGAATAGAAACCCAGGACGCGCCGCTTGCGGTGTTCACGAGCGCATTGAGCAGCGGCCAATCAGCAACCGCATCGGAACCGTCGAGCATCGATTCCGTTTCGCGATATGGGGAGGAGACCGAGCCGCAATCGAGATGGTCGCGTCCCATCACTACCGGTGCTTTCACTTCTCCGCGCGCGACCAGTTCGTTCAGCGCCAGGCCGAATTTGTCGCGTTCCCCATAGCCCAGCCAGCAAATCCGCGACGGCAGTCCCTGAAACTTCACGCGTTTCTGAGCCAGCTTGATCCAGCGGGTGAGGTGCTGGTCGTGCGGAAACATTTCGAGAACAAGTTGGTCTGTCCTGGCGATGTCCGAGGCCTCGCCGGAAAGCGCCGCCCAGCGGAACGGCCCTTTACCTTCGCAAAAAAGTGGCCGGATGTAGGCCGGCACAAATCCCGGAAAGTCGTAGGCATTCTTGACGCCGTGTTCGAAGGCAAACGTTCGAATGTTGTTGCCGTAGTCAAACGTGACCGCACCGAGCTTCTGCAAATCGAGCATGCCCTGGACATGCTGCGCCATCGCGGCTAGCGCGTGCTTCCGATACTCCTGCGGATCTGTTTTGCGGAGCTCCAGCGCGGCTTCGAGCGACATGCCATTCGGCACATAGCCGCCAATAGGGTCGTGCGCGCTGGTCTGGTCCGTCAAAAGATCCGGCACGACGCCGCGTTTCGCCAGTTCCGGAATCAGGTCGGCGCAGTTACCCACCAACCCGACCGAAGCAGCTTCTCGCTTGCGGACCGCATTTTTCAGGATACGCAGCGCCTCGTCGAGGTTCGTCACCAGGATATCGCAGTAGCCGCCCTTCACCCGCCGCTTAATGCGTTCCGGGTCGACGTCGATGCCCAGAAACGCCGCGCCGTTCATCGTCGCGGCAAGCGGCTGCGCGCCACCCATGCCGCCCATGCCGCCGGTCACAACCAGTCTGCCCGCCAGGTCACCGCCAAAATGTTTTCGCGCCGCGGCGGCAAATGTTTCGTAGGTCCCCTGCAAAATTCCCTGCGTGCCGATATAGATCCAACTACCCGCGGTCATCTGGCCGTACATCATAAGCCCGGCGCGGTCGAGCTCGTGGAAGCTTTCCCAATTGTTCCAGTGGCCGGTCAAATTGGAATTGCAGAGAAGGACGCGCGGCGCATATTCGTGCGTTCGGAAAACGGCGACCGGCTTGCCCGACTGCACTAAAAGCGTTTCGTCGGACTCGAGCGCTTTGAGCGACCGCACAATAGCGTGAAAACATTCCCAGTTGCGCGCCGCTTTGCCGGTACCGCCATACACCACCAAATCTTCCGGCTTCTCGGCAACCTCCGGATCCAGATTGTTCATCAACATGCGCAGGGCGGCCTCCTGCTGCCACCCTTTCGAGGAAAGCGTCGTGCCTCGCGCAGCGCGAAAGGGACCTTTGGAGAAAGAACTGTCGGCTACGGTTCCGGAAAGCGTCGTGCTCATGAAGGAACTCCGCGGTTCATCTTAACGCAGGGCCGCTTTCCGTACCACACGGGTCCGCCTCCATGGCTTGCTACCGTACTGGATAGCGGGTCAGTTTGACGATTGCGGAGTCGCTGGCACTATTTGATGGGAGCAGGAGTTGAGGAGTGGGCGCGTGAAAAGAAGGTTTTCCGCTGGAAACGGAGTGCGAGTCGCCGGTGGTTTATTCTGGGCCAAGGGAGCTATTGGCACCGTCTCTCTGCCGCCGGACGCGGTCACCACCATCTGTGGGCCGTGGGATGAAGGGCTGACCCGGCGTGAGGTGAGCGCGCTAGGATACAGTTTATTGGGTCTGGTTCGATCGACCTCGGCACGAAGCCGATGGAGGCGGCCCGGATCGCGGAGGGCAGATTTGCATGAGGGCCCTTACGTTGCTGTCAGCAAAAGCAAACTGACCCAATACCAGTACTGGAGTTGGATTGCGCGCCGAAATGGCCTAGGGTAGAGTCAGGAGTCCAGATGAACTACGGCACACTTCCCTCCCGATTACTGAACGCCGTCGACTCCCTGTCGAATCCCCGAGCGCAGATGTACCGTAGCGCCGACGGATGGAAGTCGATTTCGTCCGAGGAACTCTTGCGGCGCGTCGCCGGGCTATCCTCAGCATTTGTCGAACTGGGTGTAAAGCCGGGAGACCGCGTCGGCCTTTTTGCTGCCAACCGCCCGGAGTGGCACACCGCCGATTTCGCCATCACGGGCGCGGGAGGCGTCACCGTTCCCATCTATTTCAACGAATCGGCCGAACGCATCACCTACATCCTGAAGCATTGTGGCGCGAAATTCGTTTTCGCCGCCGGTGCCGCGCAACTGCAAAAGCTCGAGGCCGCACGAGCGCAGCTCCCCGAGTTGGAGCAAATCGTCGTTGCCGATGGTGGCCCAGACCTGCCAGGGGATGGCCTCCGCTACGAAACACTGATTGCTGCCGCCGGCGGTGCCGATGTCGCGTCGTACCGAATGCGTGCCTCGCAGGTCCTGCCCGGCCAGCTAGCCTCGATCATTTACACCTCAGGCACCACCGGGGAGCCCAAGGGTGTCATGCTCACGCACACCAACTTTTGTTCGAACGTCACGGATTCCTGCGCCAACGTCAGATTCGAATCGAAGGATGACATTGCTATTTCGTTCCTTCCGCTTGCGCACGTTTATGGGCGCACTCTCGACTACGCCCATCTTTTCCACGGCGTAACCATTGCGTACGTCGCGGCGGTCGAGCAAGTGGCTGAGGCACTGCTCGAAATTCAGCCCACGCTGCTTGCAGCCGTGCCACGCGTGTTCGAGAAGATTTACACTCGAGTGGTAGAGCAGGGCAGCAAACAGACCGGTTACCGACGAAAGATATTTGACTGGGCGATGGAAGTGGCGAGCCGTTCGGCACTGTGGCGCTCCGGCGAACAGAACGCCAATTCGCAGGTAAAGCTTGCCTGGGGACTCGCCGACAAGCTGGTGTACTCGAAGATTCGAGAGGGAACTGGCGGAAGGTTACGCCTCGTTTTTTCCGGAGGTGCGCCGCTTGCAAAAGAACTTGCCGAGTTTTTCTGGGCCGTGGGTGTCCCGATTTACCAGGGGTACGGCCTGACGGAAACTGCCCCGGTTCTGACCACCAACTATCCTCAAAACAGAATGGGCAGCTCCGGCCAGCCCATCCCCAACGTCGAGCTTCGCATCGCGGAAGACGGCGAAATCCTGGCCAAGGGCCCTTGCGTCATGCAGGGTTACTACAAAAGCCCGGAAGCCACGCGAGAAGTGCTGAGCGCGGACGGCTGGTTCAGCACCGGTGACATCGGCTATCTCGACAAAGACAACTATCTATTCATCACCGACCGCAAGAAGGACCTCATCAAAACCGCGGCGGGAAAATTCGTCGCGCCGCAACCGATTGAAAACGCCCTAAAGACCAGCCCATTCATCCTGAATGCCATGGTGGTAGGCGACAAACGAAAATTCATTTCGGCGCTCATCGTGCCGAATCCTATAATCGTCGGAGCCAAAGCCGCCGAGCAGGGAATCAAGTTTTCTTCGAACAAAGAGATGGTGGCGCATCCCTTGGTGCGCTCGCTCATCGAAGGCGAAGTGCAGCGCCTGACCGCGAACCTCGCGCAATACGAAACCATTAAGCGCTTTGCTCTATTGCCGGAAGATTTCACGTTTGATAACGGCACCCTTACGTTTACGCTGAAGCTTCGCCGCCGGGTCGTGGAACAGCAGTTTCACGAGGTCATCGAGCGGCTCTATGCCGACGTCTCCGAGCCCCGCCCGATTTTGCAGGATTAATCCTAACTATCTACAGCACCTTCCGGCGCCGCCCGGAATGCAGGGGCGGTTTTTGCCGGCCGCCCGAGCGAGGGCCTTCTAGATCGGCTCTCCGTCGGCGTCGAGGAGGTGAATCTCTCCGAGTCCCAGCTCTCGAATCCCGGCCTCGATTTTCGCGCGATCGCCGACAATCACCCAGATCAAATGATCCGGGTGCACCATGGCTTTTGCGCCTTCTTCGACGTCGCTGGTTTTTAACGCTCGTACCTTGCCCGCGTAGGTCTCGTAATAGTCTTCCGGCAACCCGAACTGCACCAGATCATTGATCGATTGACCGACGGCATTCGTCGTTTCGCGCGAGCCAGGAAGACTTAACGTCTCGCTTGCCTGAATTTTTGAAAGCTCCTCCGCCGTGACCGGGTGGTCCGCCAGAATTCCACGGAATTCTTTGTTCATTTCCGCAAGGGACTCTTTGGTCTTGTCGGTCTCGACCGGCGCTAGCGCAAAGAACGGCCGCTGCGCGCGCGCACCCCAGAGAAAGCTCGTTGCGCCATAGGACCAGTGTTTGTCCTCGCGCAAGTTCAGGTTCAGCCTGGAGCCAAACATTCCGCCCAGCCCATCGTTGGCCGCCTCGATGGCAATCTCCTTCGGATTGGCCTGCGGTGGAGCAATGCCTCCGGCGATGATGATGGACTGCTGTGCGCCCGGCTTGTCGATGAGGTATACGACAGATTTTGCCGGAAGCTCGACAGTCTTGATGTTTTTCTCCGGAACTTGTCCCGGCTTCCAATTCGCAAACAGTTTTTCGAGTTTGGGTGTGACTTCGGCGAGCGTGGCGTCGCCCGCGATCACCAGCGTCGCGTGGTTTGGTTTGAACCACTGGGCGTGAAATCTGACGAGATCCTCCCTGGTCAATTTTCCGACGCTCGCCGTTGTTCCGGAACCCGTCAGCGGGTTGCCATAAGCATGCCCCGCGCCATACATGAGGCCAGGCAAAACGCGCAACGCCATGGGCACCGGCGTATTTTTTTCGCGCTGAATCCCGGCAAGCGTCTGCTGCTGTTGCCGCTTGAAGTCCGCCGCGGGAAAAACGGGGTTCAGAATAACATCGGCGAATAGATCGAGCGAAGGGTCAAGCTTCGATTTGAGAGCGGAGAGTTCGACGAAGGAAAGGTCGAGATTTGAGCCGGCTCCCAGTCGCGCTCCGAGGAGCTCCTGTTCATCGCTGATTTCGAGCGCCGTGCGCGTTTTGGTCCCGCCCGTGAGTAGCGCCATGGTTATGCCTGCCGTTCCAGGCGAAGCCAACTGATCCGCGGCATAGCCCGCATCCACATTCAGCCAGAAATCCACCAGAGGAACTTCGTGCCGCTCGGCGAGAATCACCTTCAACCCGTTCGAAAGCGTCGCGTGCTGCAGCTTGGGCAGCTTCAACTCGGGCGGCGTGCCGATTTCCGGAGCCTTGGAACGATCCGCTCCGGTAGCTGTTTCTTTGAACGCCGGGAAGGGCCGTACTTCGAGCACATACACGCCATCGGATAGCCAGCGATTCGCGGCCGCTTTCAAGTCCTCCGCCGTGGCTGTCGCGACTCTCTGGAGAGAAATCTTGTAGGCCTCGGGGCTTCCCCGGAAAACCTGGCTCTGCGCCAGCCGGTCTGATTTTCCACCGAATCCGCCGATGCGCTCGATTCCTCGAACAAAGCTCGCTTCATGCTGCGCTCTTACGCGCCGAAGCTCCTCCTCCGTCGGTCCGTCTTTGAGGAACCGCGCGAGTTCTTCATCCAAGGCCTTTTCCACTTGGGCGAGGTCCTGGTCGGGCCGCGCGGTAGCCTGCACACGGAATTGCCCCGCGATTTCGTTCAAATCCAAGAGCGCGCGCGCGTCGGTCGCGATCTGATCGTCGTACACCAAGCGCTTGTAGAAGCGCGAAGTCTTCCCCAAGGTCAAAACGTCGCTCACCATATCGAGATAATCGGCGTCCGCGCTGCCGTATTGCGGAATATTCCACACCTTGTAAATCCGCGCCTGAGGCACGCGGTCCTCTACGATTTGCCGGTGCGTGCCACTCATTTTGGCAACCCAGACCTCCTGATGCGCCACAGGCGGCCCCGGCGGAATGTTCCCGAAGTACTTTTCGACTTTCTCTTGCGCGGTTTTCGCGTCAATGTCTCCTGCAAGTACGAGGGTCACGTTCGAGGGTCCATAGTAGGTCCGGAACCAATCCTTCACGTCATCCATCGAGGCGGCGTTTAGATCGGCCATGTCTCCAATCACCGTCCACGAATAGGGATGCCCCGCGGGAAAGGTGTTTTGCGTAATCAATTGCCGCGAGACGGCGTACGGCTGGTTCTCGCCCTGCCGCTTTTCGTTCTGCACCACGCCGCGCTGCAGATCGAGGGTCTTCTGATCAAGCGAGCCCAGCAGGAATCCCATGCGGTCGGACTCCATCCACAGCGTGTAGTCCAGCGCCGAAGTCGGAACGTTCTCAAAATAATTCGTGCGGTCATTGTTCGTGGTGCCATTCAAATCCGTCGCGCCGATTTTTTCCATCGCGTCGATGTAGCGCCCCGACGAGTGTTCGCTGCCGCTGAACATCAAGTGTTCGAAAAGGTGCGCGAATCCCGTCTTGCCCGGCTTTTCGTTTTTCGAGCCAACGTGGTACCAGGTGTTAATGGCCACAATCGGCGCCTTATGATCCTCATGCACAATGACCGTCAAGCCGTTGGCCAGCACAAATGTCTGAAACGGAATATCGATGTCCTTGCTCTGCGCACGTGCTCCCGGCACGAAAAGCGCAGCAACCAAGACCACAACCGCCGTTCTAATTCGCATTTCCCCCCCAGGGATTTCCGACCGACGCAATTTGGAATTTCTGACCTCTAAACACACTACCTCAGCAACTTTGGACGAAGGGAATCGTGAACTGTTACCAGCAAGAGGACCCCATGCCGCCGCGCCGCGCTATCAGTATCGAAAATTTATACTGGAAAGTCCATGCTTGGCCAACACACTCCCAGTGCCTAATTCCCTCCGAGCGCTAGGGAACTCTTGTAGTTTTTGTGGCTCTTGTTCCGCATCTCGCGGCCGCACGCTAGGATGCTCTTCTGATTTGTCCCGAGGCCCGCGGAGCGCTAAGATCTCTCCTGAGGCTATCTAATGTCCGATGATCTGATCATAGCCGGCCGCGCCTTCAAATCCCGTTTGATCGTCGGCACCGGCAAGTACCGCAGCTTCCCGGAAATGGCTCGCGCCCACGCCGCGTCAGGCGCGGACATGGTGACCGTCGCCGTCCGCCGGGTGAATCTGGCTGACCGCTCCAAAGAATCGCTTCTTGACTACATTGATCGCAAAAAAATCTTCATCTTGCCCAATACGGCCGCTTGTTACTCCGCCGACGAAGCCATTCGCACCGCCCGGCTCGCCCGCGAAGTCGGCCTCTCCAATTGGGTCAAGCTGGAAGTCATCGGCGACCAGCAAACTCTTTTCCCCGACACGGAGCAGCTCATTGAAGCCACGCGCGTGCTCGTAAAAGAAGGCTTCGTGGTCCTCCCGTACACCAATGACGACCTGATCGCTGCCCGCAAACTCATCGATGCCGGCGCCGCCGCCGTCATGCCCCTGGCTGCGCCGATTGGCTCCGGACTCGGCATTCAGAACCCCGCCAACCTGCGCATCCTCCGCGAACGCATCACGGAAGTCCCCATGATTGTGGATGCGGGTGTAGGCACGGCTTCGGATGCTGCGGTGGCCATGGAATTGGGCGCCGACGGCGTCCTCATGAACACCGCCGTCGCCGAAGCCGCCGACGCCGTGCTCATGGCCGAAGCGATGCGCGAAGCCGTTTCCGCAGGCCGCAAAGCCTGGCTCGCCGGCCGCATGCCCAAGCGTCTCTACGCCTCCGCTTCCAGCCCGCAGAGCGGCGTGGTCCGCTGATTCAGTTTTTGGGACTTGGTGGGTGCTGCCCGGGCTTAGCTTCCGGTTGTTTGCTCATCTCAGCGATTTGTTGCTGAATCTCCCGCGTCATCGCATCCATTCTCTGCCGCATCAGCGGCATCATGACTTGCATGGCCTCTGAGGTGATGGCCGGCATCTCCCGCAGGAATTTTTGTCCGGTGGGACTCGCATAAAATGCTACTAGATGATCGACGTCGCCTTTGGTGAGATGTTTCTGGTACACCGGCACCATGGCCTGAACTATTTCGTCCCATGGAAATTTCTTCAAGTAATCGTCAATCACCTTATTCGAGCGCGCCTCAAAGTCAGCGGGAAGCTTGTCCTTATCCTTCTCATACTGTTCGTGGATCATCTGATGCATGGGCTTCATCATCGCATCCATCATCTTCGACATCATTTCCCGCGACTGCGCGACTTCGAGGTATCTCTGGATATCCTCCTTGGTGGCCGGTGAGTCCGCGGAATCCTGCTGCGCAAAACCGATCGAGGAACCGAAAAGCAGAACAATCGTTAGAAGCACAAAGCGTTTCATGGGGACCTCCAGCAACTGCCTTCGAGGCTAACTTAGGCGAGCCCCCGCGAACAACAACAACCTGAACAACCTGGCGATTCGCACACCGCGCTTCGGTCGGAAGGTCAGTTCTCGAGGGGCCAGGCGATCCGGGCAATTCTCGAATGAAACGAGAGGCAGACTCGAATCTGCCTCCCGAATGCGTTTTCTGGAGGAACTGGCTCTGGTCGGCCGCAATCAGGTTATCCCAGACTTTGGTTGAGCGAGATTAGTGCCTGTCCGGGTGCTCGTGCCGCCAGCGCCAATACTCGCGCTGTTCATCGCGGCTCAACCGGTTGAACTCGCGGTATTCGTAATGCCTCTCTCCCAGCCAAACGCGGTACGCCCGCGCTTCACCATCACCCCAGCGATGGTAATCCGAATGATAGTCGTCGTAATACCGCACTCGCGCCGCACATCCGCTGGTCAAAAGCGGCGCAAGCATTGCAGCGCCCAGCATCAGCGGCCCGAGATATCCCTTTATTCGCAACATTTCGCAATCCTCCCAAGGATCCGAGCGTCCGATCGCGCTCTGATGCCGACCATCTAGCGATGCGTGTCGAGTCCCCCGGGGATTTGCGGGGCGCTCGATGTCAGCTATTCATAAAACACCGGAAGCGCGCCCAAGTTGCGATTGGTTCGAATGGACTTCCAGAGATTTTAGTCAGATCGTCGAAGCAGCTAGGCTTGCGCCGCTTTTCTGGCCTGTTCGGCGTCGTAGCTCTCGCCGTAAATCGAAGGCACCTTCGCTCCCATACATCGTAAGTAGGAGCTCAGTTGTCCGCGATGATGAATGGTGTGGTGCACTCCAATCATCAAAAACATCACGGCCGGACGCTGGAACATCCCGCGAAAATCCACCACCTTCAGCAACTGTTCGCTGGTCAATTTCGACAGGGCTTCGAGCCTCTGGGCGTAATTTTCGGAATACCAGGCCGCAATCTCCGCCGGCGCCTTCAACTCCGGAGGAAGAACTGCTCCGGTCGCGAACTGTCCAGTAATCACCGTGTCCAGAAACCGGATATCCGCGGCCGCGATGTGTCTCACCAATTCCATGGCGCTCTTCGATACCGAGTCGGGCCGGTACTCGGCCTTATCGGCGGGCACCGCCTCGATCACTTTCTTGGTCAGTTGACTCTCATTCTTCACCGCCGGAAGGTACACTCCATGGAGCAAAAACGTCGCGTTTTCCGCAGTCATCTCTTTCATCTTTGCCGCCTTTCTCGTAACCATCAGGACTGACCCCGTCCCGTGCTCCCTTGGATGCCGAGATTGGCCTAGGGTTTCATCGCGCACCCCCGACTCCCCCAGTACCTTTCTCGTACCGTACACGCAGACATAGCTGTCCGTACGGTCAGGATATCACCAGCACACAGCGGCACCGCGCCATGGGCGGTGAATGGCCGCACCTTCCTCATACTTAGAGAAACAGAGGATAGTCGATTCCTATGCATCTCACGTTTGCCAAAATAGTCTCGGAGTGTCCCGTCTGCGAGAGCAGCTCGGTGCGGAGATCCAGAAGAACAGGTTTCGTCGAGCGCATCTGGTTCCGCTTGGCGTTCGTTTGGCCCTATCGCTGCGACGACTGCGACTCCCGCTTCTGGGGCTTCCAGCGCTGCTATCAGGCTTCCGCTAGCTCCTTGGTCTACTTACTTGGGCTTTGTGCGTCCCCGGCCCTTCCGTACGCTCATCCGGTCCGGAACAAGAAGTGCCATGCCACATCCACCAGCGCATGCACAATCGCTGAGGCAAATATCGACCCCGTCTGCTTCCAAGTCCACCCGTAAAAAATCCCTGCGATCGATGCCAGGATGACGTACCGCCAATTCGGAAATCCGAGGTTGCTAATATGCGAAAATCCGAACACCACTGACGCCGTCCACCACCCCGCCCAATCGTTCTTCGACGACCGCGCCAGCATATTCTGCAGCAAGCCCCGAAATAGAAACTCTTCCGGCCAAGCCGTAAAAAAGAAAATCCCCAGCGAGGTGAACAGCAGAGAACCCCAGGCATGCCACTGCGGCGCGAACGCCAGGAAATGCATGGCCGTCCCCAGCGGAATAGCGATACAGCCGAACCCGAGAAAGCTGCCCACAACGAAGAATCCCCAATGCCGTCCCCAGCCAATCGAATACCCGATCCCATCCACGCGTCGCAGCATAACGAACACAGCCAGCGCTGCCTGCAAAGCCAGCAGCACGGTGAACACATAAGCAAGCCGCCCGCTCGGATAGGGCCACAGCCACCGCGAGGGGCCAAACTTTACCGCCACCCAAATGCCCGCAAGGGTCAAGAAATCCTGCCAAGTTCCGCCCGGTTTCCGCTCCGCCGAGGTAGCCAGCGCCATCGGCACAAAAACAAAACATCCCGCCGCCCCAGCCCGCGCGAGCGTAAAAGTATTTGTCCCCAGCCCGTAAATCAGGTATGCAAGGAACGCGGAGGCGCCCAATGCCAGGCCTCCGCCAGGACCGAAGCGCGCCCGAAGCGCGTCTGCAACGCCGCGCGCAGCAAAAAGCAGCATCACCAGTAAGAAGAACGCAAATACCGTCAAGGTGGCCGCAAAGTCGCGGCCGCCATAACCTTGCCAGGCGGCGTACAGCGCTCCGGTAAGGCACAGCCCGGCCCACCAGCCGAGCACGGGTAGCACACCGATTTGGCGAGTCGCTGGCAAATTAGCTGCTCAACATTCAAAAAGAAAGAGAAGATTGTAGCGCACACCCATGGCATCCCAAATACCACAGAGGCTTCAGCCAAACAACGCGCGCCGCTATGAAGCTAACGTTCACCCCGCGCCGCGCGAATCATGAGACGCCTCGCCTACATCGACTGGATGCGCGGCCTGGCTTGTGTGCTAATGTTTCAAACGCACTGTTACGACTCTTGGCTCAGCTCCGAAGCACGCAAGTCCGCCGTCCTGGTCTGGTCACAACTCCTCGGCACGCTCCCCGCCCCGCTCTTCATCTTTCTCTCCGGCACCTCCTTGGCGCTGGTAACGGAACGACTCCGCGCGAAAGGCGCCACTCCAGCCGAAATTGCCAAAACAACCATCCGCCGTGGCGCGGAAATTTTCGCCCTGGGCTTGCTCTTCCGCATCCAGGAATACGCGCTCGGCTACCGCTGGTCCCCATGGACCGATCTCTTCCGCGTCGATGTCCTAAACATTCTCGGCCTCTCCATGATCTTGATGGGCGTCCTCTGCTGGCTCAGCGCCGATCGCCGCCCCACGAGCGCCTCCGCACTTCCACAATCCGCGAGAACCTCTCGAATACGCGCAATCTTCGCCAGCCTTCTCGCCGCAACTGCGGTAGCCCTGGCCACTCCGCTCCTGTGGACCACCCATCGCCCCCGCCATCTTCCCTGGCCCCTGGAGTCCTACATCAATGGCGTGCACGTCTTCGGCAATCCGCAACCCTGGCTCTTCCCGGTCTTCCCCTGGTCGGCGTTCGCATTTGTAGGTCTGGCCGTCGGCTTCTTCCTCTTTACAAACATCGCCAAATGCTACGAGGGCCTGATCTTTGTGGTCCTAGGTGGGACTGGCATACTGGCCTGTTTTCTTTCCCTTAAGCTGGACGCCTCCCCCATCGAGCTCTATTCCAGCTACGACTATTGGCACACCAGCCCCAACTTTTTCCTGATGCGCTGTGGCATCCTCCTAATTGTTTTATTTTGTGTTTACGCCTGGTGCCGCTGGGGCCTAGCCCAATTGGGTTTCAGCCCTATCATCCAATTAGGCAAGACTTCCCTCCTGGTCTACTGGGTCCACATCGAATTTGTCTACGGGCGGCTCTCCATCCTCCCCAAGCACCAATCGACTGTCCGCGCAGCCAGTGCCGGTCTCGCGATCATCTTTCTAGCCATGCTGCTGCTTTCGCTGGTGCGCACAAACTGGAAGAATCGCCAAGCGAAAGCGCCAAGGCCGGCGGCTAGGCTCTCGCCAGAGTTAAAATAAATTTTCCGTAAGGAATGAAGCAGGGAATTAAGCCAGCAGGGAATTAAGACGGAACCAAACCAGGGCCTAGCGTTTTAGAACAGGACTCTGCTCGAACGTCTGCCCCTGCGGAATCCTGATGATGATCTCGCCCGGCCGCGCCAGACCCAGATCGTCCCGCGCAATTTTCTCGATCAATCGCGGATCGCTATTGAGATCCTTCACTTCCTGCGCCAGCGCCGCATTTTCTTTACTCAACGCCTCGAGATTGGCCTTCACTTTCCTGATCTCGACCTGCGTCCGGCGCATCGCCAGGAACCCATGCGTTCCAAAAACATCATGCACAATCATCACCAACACCAGCAAACCCAAAAGCCCGCGCCCGTACTGCCGCACGAGCGACCGCATCTTCTCTTCGGCCGGCACGTTCTCCCGTTTCTTCTTCAACTTTCCAATACCCACTTCCTAGCCTCGCCAGTCAGCTTCGCTGAAGCAGCCGCGCTATTGGCCTCCACATACAAGCGCAAAAGCGGCTCCGTCCCGGACAGCCGCAAAAGCATCCACGAGCCGTCCTCAAAACTGAATTTTGCACCGTCCGTCCGGTCCATCGATACAACTTTCCTTCCAAGAAGTGTCCGAGCGTCCACCGCCACCTTCTTCACGGTCTTCGCCTTTTGTTCGTCGCTCAAGTGCAGATTCTCACGCACCGGCCAGAACTCTCTTCCCACTTTCTTAAACAGCTGCCGGATCTGCTCGCCCAGCGAAGTCCCGCGCGCCGCAATCATCTCGGCAACCAAAAGACACGCCAGGATTCCATCCTTCTCCGGAACATGGCCGCGAACCGTTAGCCCGGCGCTCTCTTCTCCGCCCAGGGCAATCTTGTCCTCGCGAATCAGTTGGCCGATGTATTTGAAGCCCACCGGCGTCTGATACGTTTTCTGCCCATGGGCCTTCGCCGCCGCGTCAATGAACTGCGACGTCGCCACGCTGCGCGCCGCCGCCATCTTCCATCCGCGCGTCTCCACCAGGTAGTCGTAGACCAGCGCCAGAATATGATTCGGCTGAATCCAAGTCCCGTCGCGATCGATCATTCCAAAGCGGTCCGCATCGCCATCGGTCGCCAACCCCGCCGCCGCCCCCGAATCCACTACGGCCTTACCGAGCGGCGCAAGATTTTCTTCGCTAACGTCCGGACCCGTCCCATCAAACAAACAATCGCGATTCGTCCGCAGGGCTTCCACCCCAACGCCGTGTTCGGCCAGCGCCCGATCCAAGTATCCCGCCCCGCAACCGTGCAGCGCGTCCGTCACAAAGGAGACTTTCGCGTTGCGCAGCGCATCAAACCGCACCAATTCTTCCAGGCGCTTCAAATAAGGCTCGCGAAGATTGACCTTCTCGGTCGTCACCCCGCCCGATGGAACAGCCGGTGACGTAGGATACGCGCCCTCTTTAGCGATAATTCTCGCTACGCGGGCCTCAATATCTTTCGTCACTTCCGGCAGCGCCGGCCCGGCATCCGCGGAAGAAAATTTCAACCCATGATATTGCGCAGGATTATGGCTGGCCGTAAAGTTGATCGCGCCATCAAGCTTCGACCGCTGAATTTCAAAAGCAACCGCCGGGGTTGGCGTAAACGTTTCGCAAAGCAGTGTTCGAATCTTGTGTTCCTGCAAAATCGCGACCGCCAGCTGCGAAAACTCCTCCGAGTAAAATCGCGTATCGTAAGCAACCAGAATCGTGGCGTTCTTGGTCTTGCTATTCACATGCTCGGCGATGGCCGTCACCGCCAGCCGCACGTTTGCGAACGTAAAATCGTCGGCAATCAACCCGCGCCATCCGGACGTGCCGAACTTGATGGGACTTGCGTTCATCATGGGAGAAGCGCTCATACCGTCGTATTCTATTCCCTGTTTCCCGAAGACGAAAGCACAGAAAAGTATTTCCGGAGAGAACTGCATGAAGCCCAGCGATAACTATCGACTCGTCCTAGTCACCTGCGCTAGTCCCATCCAGGCAAAACTCATCGCCCGTAGCGTTGTCGAAAAACGCCTGGCTGCCTGCGTCAATATTCTCCGCAGCCCCATCGAATCCCACTATCGTTGGAAGGGCAAAATCGCAAGAGCCCGCGAGCTCTTGCTGCTGATCAAGACCACGGCAAGAAAGCTAGGTGGCCTTGAAAGGGAAGTGAAACGCCTGCACAGCTATGAGGTCCCCGAATTCATCGCTCTATCCATCGTCGCCGCTTCTGAAGCCTACCTTGATTGGCTCGACGAGAATACCTAGCCCGGAGAAGGGTGCCGCGACCAAGGCCCAAGAAATTCGGCGCGTGCCAGTCCGGACTGCTTGAGGATCACGGCGAGCGTGCCTCTGGGGGATCTCGGAGGGCGCCCGAACCACGGTCTGGCAAGTCTCGTCGCCGACTCTTTTTCGAAGCGCAACGTGACGGTCCTTAGAACCGAGCTACCAGAAGCCTGCCGTCGGGGCCCAGCACGCCGTGCCGCTGAGCCGCTACACGTACAACAAAGCCTGATCCAAGTCCGCCATAATATCTTCCACATCTTCGATCCCCACCGAAATCCTAACCAACCCTTCGGTTATCCCAATCCGCTCTTGCACTTCCTTGGGCATCGAAGCGTGGGTCATCAGCGCCGGCAAGGAAATGAGCGTTTCCACCCCACCCAAACTCTCCGCCAGCGAACAGAGTTTCAACTGATTCAAAAATCGCCGCGCGGCCTCGAGCGAACCCAAATCAATGGCGATCATCGCCCCCGGCCCTTTCTGCTGCCGCCGTGCAATCTCATGCTGTGGATGCGTCGGCAACCCCGGGTAATGCGTTTTGCGAACCTTGGGATGCGCGTCCAAATGCCGCGCCACGGTGATTCCGTTGGCGTTGTGTTGCAGCATGCGAATAGCCAGGGTTTTCAACCCCCGCGAAATCAGAAAGCAATCCATCGGCGCCAGCCCCGCACCCGCCGACCTCTGAATAAAATAAATTTTCTCCGCATCCGCTGGCCGCGTCAGCACCACCGCACCGCCCGTCGAATCGCTGTGCCCGTTCAGATACTTGGTCATCGAGTGCACGACGATCTGCGCGCCCAGCTCGATGGGCCGCTGCAAATAAGGACTCAGAAAAGTATTGTCGACCGCCAGCGTGACGTTGCGTTCATTCGCCAATTTCGCGATGGCGCCGATATCGGTGACGCGCATCGTCGGATTGGTCGGCGTCTCGATGTAAATGAGTTTGGTATTCGGCCGCAGCGCCGCCAGCACACAGGCCGGAATAGAGGTATCGACAAAACTGAATTCCAGCCCAAAGTGCACTAAAAGCTGCGTCGACAGCCGGTACACGCCCCCATACACCGCTTCCGACAGCACCACGTGGTCGCCGGGCCGATAAAGCCGAAACACCGCGTCGATGGCCGCCATTCCCGAGGTGAAAACGTATGCGCTGTGCCCGCCCTCCAGTTTTGCGACGGTTCTTTCCAGTGCCTTGCGGTTCGGATGGTTCGTCCGCGCGTAGTCGTAGCCCTTATTCTTGCCCAACTCCTCGTATACGTACGTGGAGGTCTGATAGATCGGCGCAACGATCGCTCCCGTGGCGGGATCTGGCTCCTGCCCGACGTGAATGGCGTTCGTGGCAAATCCCATGGTGATCTCCTCTTATTTGGCGAACTCTTTTCCCGTACTCCTAGCCTCTGGCAGCGTTCGATTTCCGCTGCAGTTCCCCTCAACTATGGAAGTTACGGGACTAGGGGCCCCGCGCTGCGCTTGCGGCTTGGAGCTCCTCGATGGCAGATTCTTCCGAAGTTACAGGAGCAAATCCAGCGAGTCAAATCCGCGGCATGGACTTGTAGCCTGGAGTACATCGGTCCGTCTCCGGCGGCGCTACGCCAAGCAGCATCCCGACTCGCATTTGCATCTTAGTCCGGAGCGGAGTAACTTGACGCATAGCGTATTTCGGAGGATGGAGTCCACCGGAACATGGAATTCTCTCGGCCCAATGTGCTGTCTCTTTTCTTCACGCTTCTATGTGCAGCCGCGGCCTCCATCGTCGCCGCCCAGGATTCGCCTGCACCTCTGCCGAAAGCGCCGGCGCAATCTACGGAGCCAAACCGGTTAAGGATAGAAGTCACCGGCGGCGAAAAGGCTGTTCCCGTTGAAAACGCAAGCGTCTATGTCAAATACGTCGAGGAGCATGTCATCAGGAAGGATAAAAAACTCGAACTCAACGTCAAAACCAACCGCGAAGGCGTGGCTCATGTCGCTGAAGCTCCTCTCGGACGCGCGCTCATTCAGATTATTGCGGAAGGTTGGAAGACCTACGGACGCTGGTACGACATCACTGATCCTCACCAAGTCATCAAAGTGCGCCTCGAGAGACCGCCGAAGTGGTATTGATTTGCTTCGAAGAATAAAAATTGCGACTAAACACTCGTCCGCCGCAAAATTTTCCGCGATCCATGCTCGCAGCGATCTGATTTTACATGCTTTGCGCATCGTGCTCGCCCGAGGGTCGCGCTAGACGCTGGCCGTCGGAAAAATCAAGTGCACCAGAATTGTGCAAACCGGGCAGTACGTTGCAGCAAGTGAAGTTAGCTGATAGTGCGACACGATTTTCCACACACTTATCAACACTTGTGTTGAAAACTTAATCTTGCAGAAATATTTTCCGTCGAGTTCGGCACAACGATTGCCCTATGCAACTTCCCTGATTTTGACCGGTCCGTTCCGCGATGTTACAGTGGCTCATCGGATCTCCTGATGAATGAAACATTTGACGGAACTTTCTCGCTATTGCAAATGCTGTGGGGCAATATCGTCTCCCGCCGGCTGCGCAGCTTTCTCAGCGTGATCGCTATCGCCATCCAGGTCATTTTGGTTCTGCTGATTGTCGGTTTCACTTCGGGAATTATTTCCGAGTGGGGAAAGCGCGTGGAGGGTGTCGGCGCCGATATTCTCGTGCAGCCTCCCAACTCTTCTATCTTCTTTGCCTTCTCCAGCGCCGTCATGCAGGAATCTCTCGCCGATAAAATCGCCGCCCTGCCCGGCGTTGATGAAGTTGCTCCCACGCTTATCCTCGCAGAACCAAAGAACTTGACTCTTGTCTATGGCATCGACTACAAACGCTTCAATGCCCTCAGTCGCGGATTTTTATTCCGCTCGGGACGTCCGTTTGAATCCTCCGATGAAGCCCTCGCCGATGACATCATCGCGCAAACCAAGCACCTGAAGTTGGGACAACAGATCACCCTTTTGAATCATTCGTTTACCATCTGCGGAATCGTCGCGCACGGCAAAGGCGCCCGCTATTTTATCCCCTTGAAAACCGCGCAGGGCATCGCCGGCGCAGAGAAACGCGTCTCCATGTTTTACGTTCGCAGTAAAGGCGACACCGAAGGCACTCGCGCGCAGATTGTTAATCTCACCCCTCAGGACCGCGTGCGCTCCATGAGCGAATACGTGACCCTGATGAGCTCTTCCAATCTTCCTCAATTGCGACCGTTTACGCGCACCATGGTGGGCCTCGGCATTGTCATTAGCTTTCTCGTCGTGCTTCTCAATATGCACACCATGGTCATGGAACGAACGCGCGAGATCGGAATTCTCAAAGCCTTGGGTCTGTCCAGGATGGGAATTATGCGCATGCTTCTCGGAGAAACCCTGCTCCTCACGATTTTGGGATGCGCTCTAGGAATTGTCCTGACGTTTGCGTTTCAAGCCGTGCTGAAGGAGACCAACCCAAGTCTGATGATTTTGATCACGCCGCGATGGGTTCTTTCCGCGGCTTTGCTGGCTCTAGCTGGCGCGGCCATCGGTGCTATGTATCCGGCTCTGCGCGCAGCAAGTTACGATCCGGTTGTGGCGCTGGCCTACGAATAAACTGTCCTTCCCAAGACAACTCAGGATGCGGGAGCGAGGGCGGCCAGTTCCCTGGAAACATCGTCAATGGTGGCCAGCGGGCAGGATACATGCACCGTTTGACCTGGCTCCTCGGCATCAATCAGCAAATTGCCGTTGTGCGTGCGGACGTGAACGTATTGCAGCCCGTCGCGCACCTCCACGAGATCAGCTTCGGGATATTTTTGCAGTTCCTTGGCCACCGCGCGCACCAGCGGCATGAACTTTGCTGATTGTTCTCCGGCTCGGAGCATCTGTCTCCGGGGAACGAAGTGCATGGCTATGGGAATCACTGCTGCAGGCAGCCAGACATGCACATGCTGTTCTCTGCCGCGGGTTTCGTCGACATCGACACGGAGCAGACCTTCGCGAAAGGTATAAGCCCCCGCCAGTACCACGGTGGCCCCAAAACCCAGAGCGATTTTCGCTAGCAGTACCATGTTACTGATCCTTTCTGGTCTCCCGCTTGCTGCGCGAGACGTCCCAGAGCCTCGAACTCCCTAATCGTCTGCTTAGTCGGTCGTGACGTTCTTGGAATCCAGCCAGACGCGAATGGTGTTATCGTCATCCTTCACCGACACCAGTTCCACGTCGCCTTGCCCTGCGAGCGCATGCAGCCCGGCGGCGATGTCCAACTCGTCTTTGGAGCCTCTGAGCAGCGCTTCGACAACCTTCATGGGAACCTTGACCTCGACTTGCGAATGCTTCGGTTTGTTCTTGTCGTGTACGTGAACGAGCAGCTGTCCATCCTTCTTTGTGACGCTGACGTCGGCATCGTTGCTCTGGACGGTCACGAATTCGCCGTCTTTGGAATTGCGAACCGCTTCAAAAATCGTCCGAACGTCTACGCCATCACAATCCATACAGCCGATGCGTACTTTGCCCTTGTGGAGGCGGTCGTGGTCGATGGCTGGAAGAACCTTCTCCGCCAGCTCCAGGGGGACATTGACGCGCACGGTCTCCCCTCGGGAATTGGTGCTAATGACGCGTACATGCAGCCAGCGCTCTCCGTTTGCGGATGTGCCTGACGGGGTTGAACTTGTTTGTGCTTGAACGCCGAGTGGGGCGTACAGGAAAGCGGCCGCCAGGAAGGCTATTACGGGGAAGAGATGCCGGGCGCGGCTAGTCATAGCGGGATGCCTCCTTTAGGCATTTGGACAGAGATACGAGAGGCGGCGGAGAAAAGTTTCCTGATTCTTGATCTTGTCAGAAACCGCTCAGGCTGCCGCGTTGCTCAAGACCGGCCTTGCTGGGCGAGCATTCCGTGAGTAAATGGTTGCTAACTCGCTTGCCATTTCAGGATGATGGCGGCTAGGGGCGGGAGCGTGAGGCAGAGTGAGTTTGCTCGGCCTTGGGACGGTTGATTCGAGGCCTGTTGGCCTCCTAGATTGCCTACGTTGGAGCCGCCGTAGCTGGCCGCGTCGGTATTGAGGATTTCAGAGTAAAACCCTGATTGGGGAACGCCGATACGGTAGCCTTCCCGGACTACCGGCGTGGCATTGAGAATTACGATTAGCAGATCCTTGGGTTTTTTGCCGTGGCGGGCAAAGGCGAAGACGCTATTGTCGGCGTCGTTCGCGTCCATCCACTCGAAACCTTGCCAGTTGAAATCGACTTCGTGGAGCGCCGGCTCCGAGGTCAGCAACTTGTTTAGATCGCGTACCAGGCTCTGCACGCCCTTGTGCGAATCGTATTGCATGAGGTGCCAGTCCAGGCTGTGGGCTTCGCTCCATTCGCTGCGCTGCGCGAGTTCCTGGCCCATGAACAGGAGTTTTTTTCCGGGGTGGGCGCACTGATAGGCGAGTAGGAGACGCAGGTTGGCAAATTGCTGCCACAAGTCGCCGGGCATTTTGTGCAAAAGAGAATTCTTGCCGTGGACCACTTCGTCGTGGGAGAAGGGAAGCATGAAATTCTCGGAGAAGGCGTAGAGCATCGAGAAGGTCAGCTTGTTGTGTTCGTATTTGCGGTGAACCGGATTCGCGGAAAAATATTTCAGCGTGTCGTTCATCCAGCCCATGTTCCATTTGAGACTGAAGCCCAGGCCGCCCAAATACGTGGGCCGCGTTACGCTGGGCCAGGAAGTGGATTCTTCGGCGATGGTGAGAATGCCGGGGAAGCGCGCGTACGCCACTTCGTTCATGCGCCTCAGGAAGGTGATGGCGTGAAGATTTTCGCGGCCGCCGAACTCGTTGGGGATCCACTCACCTGCTTTGCGAGAGTAATCGAGGTACAGCATGGAAGCCACGGCGTCCACGCGAAGGCCATCGATGTGATATTTATCGAGCCAGAATAAAGCGTTGGAGATGAGGTAGTTCTGGACTTCGTTGCGGCCGTAGTTGTAGACCAGCGTGCCCCAATCGGGATGGGTGCCCTGGCGGGGGTCGGCGTGTTCGTAGAGGTGCGTGCCGTCGAACTGTGCGAGGCCGAAGGTGTCACGTGGGAAATGCGCGGGAGTCCAGTCCAGAAAAACGCCGATGCCGGCGTGATGGCAGCGGTCGATAAACTCCATGAACGCAGCGGGAGTGCCGTAGCGGCTGGTGGCGGCGAAGTAGCCAATCGTCTGGTAGCCCCAGGAACCGTCGAACGGGTGTTCCATGATGGGAAGCAGCTCGATGTGGGTGTAGCCCAGATCCTTGACGTAGGGAATGAGCTGATCGCCAAGCTCGCGATAGGTGAGCCAGCGGTCGTGGTCTTCGGGGACGCGACGCCAGGAACCGAGGTGGACTTCGTACACCGAGATCGGCGATTCGAGCCAGTTTTTTTGCGAGCGCTGGTTGATCCAGTCGGTGTCGGTCCACTGATAGATGTCTAGATTGACGACGACGGAGCCGGTATTGGGGCGCAGCTCGGCGCGAAAGGCGTAGGGATCGGCTTTAAGGGGGAGTATCGCGCCTGCGGCGCCAATGATTTCGTATTTGTAGATGGCGCCTTCGGCGAGTTCGGGGACGAAGAGTTCCCAAATGCCGGAAGAGCCGCGGGCGCGCATGGGATTGACGCGGCCATCCCAGCGGTTGAAATCGCCGACGACGCTCACGCGGCGGGCGCTGGGCGCCCAGACGGCGAAGTGCACGCCGCGCACACTTTCGAGCGTTTTGAGATGTGCGCCGAGTTTCTCGTAGGTGTCGTAGTGGCGGCCTTCGCCCATGAGATGGAGATCAAACTCGCTGAGAAGGTAGGGAAAGGCGTAGGTGTCGAAAGTTTCCACAGTTTCGCCGTATGCCGTGCGATACCGAATGCGATACGAGGTGGGAGCTGGCGCGGTTTGCAATGAATCCGGGAGCGCGGCTTCAAAAAATCCTTCGCGGCGCAGCCCGCGGGCGGGGATGGGCTCGGACACACCTTGGAGGACCACGCTGGCGTCTGCGGCACCGGGGCGGAAGAAGCGAATGGCCCAGCCGTGGCCGGCGGGATGCGGTCCGAGCAGAGCGAATGGATCGGCGTGGCGGCCGGCGAGCAGAGCATCGATCTGAGCTTCGAGATGCGCGTCCTTTGCTGGCGCAGCAGCGCTGGCAAGCGGAGCGGGCGCTGGCTTTTTTTCTTCAGGCATGGGGCGGCGCTTTGCTCCGCAGCGGTCGGATGAAGCCGGTGACAAAGGCGGGGTACAGTGTACAAGGAGGAGGGAGTGGTGGGTAGTGAGTAGTAGTTAGGCGGAGACAGTTCGTTGAACGGGCGGAGAGGTCCCTCGCTCCCGCTGGGCGTCCCGCCGGACCATTCGGGACGCAGAAAACGGGTTCGGGACAGAGATTCCTTCGTCGGACTTCTGGTTAACAATCCCCTTTTTTTCGTAAGTGCTGATTCTGCACGAGTTATGGGCGCATTTTGCGAAGTCCGGATTCCATTGGACTTACTGGCGAGCGACGAGCTATAGACCAGGGAAAGAGAAGAGAGGGCTAAAGGCAGAGACACAGAGCGCCGCGAGATTAGGGAAAGAAGGAACTGGCAGAGAGGAGACTAGAGGATCGGGGTGCGAGAGAGGCTGGCGTCAGCCAAACATAGGAAGTGATAGCAGGGTATTAGCGATTGTGCCTTAGTACTAAAAATTACTGTATAGTTTATTAAAGCGAGGAGGAAAAGTACGAAGAAGTGCGAAGGCCCATGTAAAGGCGCCGCGAGCGCCACGCGCCGCGGTTATAGATGCCGGTCGGACGGCGTGGTAGCATGTGCTTATGGTGAACACACGAAGCGCGACTCTTAGTATAAGGTTAAAGCCGGAGATCAAGAAGCGGCTGGCGAAGCTCGCCAAGGCTTCAGGACGCAGCTCCAACTTTCTGATCTCTGATGCAGTCGAAGCCTATGTTGCCGATCAGGAGAGTATGCTGGCCGAAACGCGGCAGGCGGATCGGCAGGTAAAATCCGGGCACTACGTAAAGCAAGAGGACATGAAGGCGTGGCTGCTTTCCTGGGGCACAGAGCATGAATTGCCGCCACCGAAATGCATTTGCGGGAAAGACCACGATGACGAGGCGCTGTGCCGGTAGAGATCGTTTGGTCGCCGTTAGCGCGGCCAAGACTACGGGAAATTCATGCCTTCGTGGCGCTGGACAAACCCGAAGCTGCAAGACATTTGGCGACAAGAATTGTCGCGGTGGTTGAGACTTTGAGGATGCACCCGCACCTGGGTCGAGTCGGGGCGGAGCCTGGAATTCGCGAGCTGGTTATCGGCGGCACGCCCTACTCGATACTTTATCGAGTACGCGGGCAGCGGGTGATTATCAGTACAATTTGGCATGGCGCGCAGGAAGATAAGCGCGTGCAGGCGTAGGCCAGCCGGGGTTGAAAGTCAAAGTAAAATCTTGAAACCGAATCGGCGAAGGCCGTCGCGTCGTGGGGCTGACGGCTCGTCTCGATCCCGCCCGGTTGCGCCGGTGTGGGACGCGGGAGCCAGGCTCCAGTTCGGGAACCGTGCTCCCGCGGCGCAAGGAACGCACGTGTTTTTTAACTGGTGGAGGAATTAACCCGGGAATATATACAGACGACGATTTCAATTCTATCCTGGCGCGAGGCGATGGGGTTGTCGGAAGAAAAAACAGGCCGACGTACGGTTCGCGGGGCGGTGCCTCTGCCACCTTTTCGTTTCGAGCCTCGCCGCTAGCGGGATGCTGGAAGGTTGGACGGTCAGGGCTCGTTTTGGTAGTGGTCTTCGTAGAGGATGTGCCAGCCGAGGCCCATGAAATTGCAGAGCCTCGGTTGTTGCTGTGCTTTGGGAGCGTAGAAAGTGCGCACGCCGCGGCGACTGTCAGCAAAGGTGAAAATGATGGTCTGACTTTGGATGGTATAAGTGCCGCGCGGCGTTCGCGGATGTTCAAAGTAAGGATTGGGCACGAGCCTCTGATCGAGGACTCCGTGATCGAAAAAGGTGCCGTCGGGCATGAACTGGATGTACTGCCCCAAGCTGACGAGTCCGAAATTATATTTTCCTGAGAATTCTAAACCATACCTCGGCACATCGGGACCTAGACGTCGATTCCAGGCTTTTCCAGTCTGCCTATCGGGTGCTAAATCTTGAGCGAGGAGCCGAGGCGCGGAGACCAGCAGAAAAGGAAAAAAGCGAGATGATTCCTGTGCGTGGCTCCTCTTTCGCGGTTTTCCCGACCGAAATATCCGCCCATGGCTGCCGCCGTGGAAAGCCTCCGAAAAGAAGCGGACGCGGGTGATGAGGCACTATGCCGCAGGGAACGATGGCGCGCCAAGACGAGGTGGTGGTCGAGGGAAGAGGATAGATACGCCCGGTCTTGAAACACAGGGTTCACGGATTCTTAACAGGGGAGCAAAGCCGCAGTTGTTTCGATGTGGGAGGATTCGTGCGCCTTGGAGGGCTATACAAGTGAATAAACGGCGTACTTTGGCATTTTTGGCAGTGGCGACAGCGTTTGGGCTGGCGGGAGGAATGTTTGTCAACAAAATGGCGGCTGGCGATGGCGACGATCGTTCGCGGCAGTTCCGATTTGCAGAGGATAGTTTGGTGCTGAGCAAAAGTGTGTACGCGGGAAGTGCTTCGACGGTGATCGTAGGAGAGGCTTTGCCACCGGGATGCATGGGTGGTGCAACCGGATTGACGGTCCAAGTGCCATTAATCGCGGGAGGGACGTTGGGCGTGGCCGTTCCGTGCGGGTTGGCCAGCGATAACGGCGAATTTCCCAACGATCAGGACTCCCACAACGTCTGGAATAACTCCAGCACTGACGGCAGCTTTGGAATCACTTCACCGATTTTTCTGGAGAACATTACTGAGGAGGGCTGGGTGCTGGGCACGTTGCCGATCCCAAGCGATCGGATGGTGACGAGCTTCAGCTCGAAGTCGGAGCTGGCGCTGAACCGCTCTGTGGACGGCAAGTCACTGACATTTATGGGCTATCACGGCGGGGTAGGATGCGGCGGCAATGACGTTTCTCCGACGGCGCCAAATCTGATTGACGTTTCCGCTTCCAATACCCCGGGGATATGCGATCCGACGAATCCGGTTACCTCGAACTTGCAGAGTACGCCGAATATCCCCACAGCTTACTATCGAGCGGTGGCGGAAGTGAATGCGCACGGCCACCTCACTATCACCGATGGAAATGCGTACAGCGGGGACAACGGGCGTGCCGCGATCAAGGGCAGCAACGGCGTCTACTACATGGCGGGTAACGACAACAGCGGGAATATCCCGAAGAAGCCACTGGCCCTTACGGTGCCGGGATTCGAACTGATTAATGCGACGGGCGCGGAACTCCGGATTCCTGGCGTGACACCGCCTCTGCCCCCGAACATCGGCATGATTGGGAGGTTGGAGTTCCTATCCGGCGACAAGCAGGGCAAAGACACAAATTTCCGCGGCATAACCATTTTTAACAACACGGTGTACGTCAGCAAAGGCAGTGGAGGCAACGGAATCAACTCGGTGTTCCAAGAGGGAACCCAGGGGACCTTGCCAACAGGCACGGCAGCGGAGTTGGCACAGGTACCGCTTACGATTCTACCCGGCTTTCCAAACACGGAAGCAAGCACGGGCACGAATTTTCCATTCGGGATGTTTTTTGCCAATGAGAACACGCTGTATGTCTGCGATGAGGGCGATGGCACGTTGGTGACGCCGCCGGTGAATGGCAACGTCGCCGATGCGCAGTCACAGGCGACCGCGGGTCTCCAGAAATGGGTGCTCGAGAACGGCGTCTGGACCATGCTGTACGTACTGCAGAATGGCCTGAACATCGGTGTGCAATATAGCGTGGACCACTATCCAACTTCGATTGAACCGGCGACGGGCGGGTGCCGGAATATCGCAGGACGGGTAAATGGCGACGGCACCGTGACCATTTGGGCCATCACTTCCACGATCAGCGCCAATGGAGACACGGGCGCGGATCCGAACAAGCTGGTGAAGGTAACCGACGTAATCTCCCGAACCACGGCGCCTACGGGTGGCCGACTCGGAATTTTTCGGACGGTGCGTTCGGCGCGTGCGGGAGAGGTGTTCCGCGGAATAGCGTTTGCACCGAAGAGTGACGACTAACGATAGAGACCATCCCTTCTAAAACCAAGAAGGCCCACAAGAGCGAAGACCTCCTCGAGCCGCCCGGCACGAGGAGGTTTTTCATTTTGGCGGAGATGCCAGAGATGTGGAGATATAGCTGGAACTTTCCGAGTAACGGCAAGGAGCGAAACTAACGTAAGATGCGTGGCGCACTCGGAGTTCAGTGGAGGAGTTGGAGCGAATGATGAGAGCTGACCAGAAGCAGTCCGCTTGCGTTGGGCACTTGAACGCCGCTCGATTTTTGTTGATTGCCGGGGCCACGTTGATGCTGACGGCGGGTGCTGAAGGGCAGGACCGCGGGCAGACGCGGTCGATGGTGATTTCGCGAAACGGGATTGCGGCGTCGGAGTCGCCGCTGGCATCGCAGGCGGGCGTGAGGATTTTGGAGAGCGGCGGGAACGCGGTGGACGCGGCGATTGCCATGAACGCGATGATGGGTGTGGTTGAGCCGATGATGAATGGGATCGGCGGGGATCTGTTTGTGATTGTGTATGACGCCAAGGCGAACAAACTCTATGGATTGAACGCTAGCGGTTGGGCGCCGCGCGGGTTGACGATCGACTTTTTGCATAAGCTGGGCTTGCGGGATATGCCGCAGACGGGGGTGCATTCGATCACCGTGCCGGGTGTGGTGGATGGTTGGCAGAAGTTGGCGGACAAGTTTGGGCGGAAGAAATTGAAGGAGGATTTGGCGGCGGCCATTCGAACGGCGCAAGACGGTTTTCCTGTGCCGGAATGGGATGCCGGCTATTGGAGTTTGGAAACGGACCTTTTGCGGACGGACGATGCCGCGACCAGTCTTTATTTGCCGGGGGATCGGGCGCCGAAAGTTGGTGAGGTGTTTCGGAACCCGGACTTGGCGACGTCGCTCGGGCAGATTGCGGAGCGGGGGAGGGACGCCTTTTATAAGGGGGAGATTTCGACGAAGATTCTGGAGGCTGAAAAGCGGCACAACGGGACGATGACAGCGCAGGATTTGGCGGAGTATGCGAGCGAATGGGTGGAACCGATTTCGACGACGTATCGCGATTGGACGGTTTACGAGATGCCGCCGAACGGGCAGGGAATTGGGGTACTCGAGATGTTGAACATCATGGAGACGTTTCCGTTGGGGCAGAAAGATACCGGGTTTGGTTCGACGAAGGCGCTGCACACCATGATCGAGGCTAAGAAATTGGCTTACGCGGATGTGGCGAGGTATTTGGCTGATCCGCGGGGACAGAAGATTCCGGTGGCCACGCTGGTTTCGAAACCGTGGGCCGTGGAGCGGGCCAAATTGATTGATCCGGACAAGGCGGCCTGCGAAATCGCAGCGGGAGAGATGGCCGGCGGTAGCGATACCACGTACTTGAGTGTGGTGGACCGCGACGGGAACATGGTGTCCTTGATCCAGAGCAATTACGCGGCGTTCGGATCGGGGATGGTTCCGGCCAGGGCGGGATTTGTGATGCACAATCGTGGCGGATTGTTCACCCTTGATCCTTCGTCGCCCAATGCGCTGGCGGGACACAAGCGGCCGCGGCATACGATTATTCCGGGGTTTGCCGAGAAGGGGGATACGCGCATGGCCTTTGGGATTATGGGAGGGTGGAATCAGGCGCAGGCGCATGCGCAGTTCATGGCGAATATTGCTGATTTTAAGATGAACATTCAGGCTGCGGTGGAGGCGCCGCGGTTCACGAAATATACGTTTACCGGCTGCGATGTGGAAATGGAGAACCGCTTCAACGGAAAAGTACGAGACGAATTGGCGGCCAAGGGACACCAGATCAAGGTTCTGGGGACTTTTTCGAGCAGGGTGGGGGGCGGGCAAGTGGTTTTGCGGGATTTTGCGACAGGAGTGAACTACGGAGCGTCGGACCCGCGGAAGGATGGGCAGGCGGTGGTGGAGTTGCCGGCTCCGTGAATAAATTGAGCCGTACGGCAGTTTCCCCGGCGGTGGCTCCTGGTTTCGAAGCAAGTCCTTTCTACTGTGAATAATGGGAAGGAATCTTCCCAGGGAGCCCTGAAGTACAGGTCCGGTAGTTTCTAAATTGTTTGTTATGAGTGGATTAGAAGGTCGAGGCTTGGCTGGTGAGTTGCACCTGTACCAATGGTCAGGGACGGAGCCCCGCAGCTACCCTCCTCGGCGACGGAGACCCATGGGACTCGAACGGGTGGCACAGAGCTTCTTGCGATTGGTGGCCTTCTCGGCCTTATGTTTCGCGCTAAATCCTTCCGCCAAAGCGCAGGAGGATGTGGATGTTTCTGGGAGTTACCAGTGCACGCAGGCGAAAGTGCGGGGCAAGGTCAAGCCTTGCACGGCGGCGCCCTTGATCCTTAAGAATGATGGACGTTTCGAGTTGCGCGGTTGGGAAGGTAGCTACCTGGTGGATGGGCAGTGGGTGACCCTGTCGGATTCGTTGACCAAGGCCCGCGCGAAGATTGTGCCGGGGCATAAGATTGTCCTGCGGTATTACGGGCGGCATGGTTGGGCAGAGATGACCTATGAGCGGCGGGTGGCGGAGATGGGCAAGACGTCTTTGGGTTGAGCGAGTGGGTAGTGAGTAGAGATCGGCGCGGGGCAGCTTGTGCGCCGAGTGTTTTTGCCTGATAGGCTTCCTACCGATTCGGCAGCACTGCTAGACTAAAAACATTCGCGATCTTCTAGCTGCCGCGGGCGGATAAGTCTGGCCCTCGAGAGCGTTTCGGAGTCGAAGGTATTCCCTCAAATCTGGAAGAGTTCGATCATCAATGCGTGTCGGGGTGCCAGCCGCGGCCGCGGAGGACTTTGCCGGCTGTGGCGCTGGTGAGTTTGCCGTGATCGTATTCGATTTGACCGTTGACGATGGTGTAAGCGATGCCTTCGGAGAGCTGCGCGGGACTGACGAAAGTTGCGCGGTCGATAATGGTTGCGGGATCGAAAATGGTTACGTCGGCGAAATAGCCGGGTTTGAGGAGGCCGCGGTTTTCGAGATGTTCGCGCTGGGCGGGCCAGGAAGTGATTTTGCGGATAGCCGTTTCGAGGGGCATGAGCTGTTGGTCACGAACATAATGGCCTAGGAAGCGGGGCATGGAGCCGAAGGCGCGGGGATGGGTATGCGCTTCGAAAATGGGGCCGTCGAGAGACATTTCGTTGGCGTCCAGGCCGATGCTGGTCCAGCGTTGTTCGAGACCGGTCTTGATGTCTTCTTCGCTGGCCATGAAATAGAGAGCGCCGGTTTGTGCGGAATCGGCGATCACGAAATCCATCAGCGCGTCTTCGGGGGATTTTTTCCAAGCTTTGGCGACGTCTTCAACAGTTTTACCTTCGAATTGTTTTAGTTCGGGCTTTCCAACCGACGCGAGAAGCACGCCTTGGGCACCGCCGCAATCATAATAGAGATTTTCCCAGTCGGGGTGGTCGCTGGCCAATTCTTTTTTGATGCGGGCGCGAACTTCAGGATTTTCGAGACGGGCGAGAAGTTTCTGGACACCGCCATCCGCGGCCCAGGGCGGGAGGGCGGAGGCCAGCGCCGTACCACCCGCGGGATATGGATACATACTGGCGGCGATGTCGAGGCCGGAATCGCGTGCGGCCTCGATCGCTCTAACTACGATCTTCATGTTGCCCCAACGGGTTTTGCCGCTGACTTTGAGATGGAAGACTTCGACAGGGAGATTGGCTTCGCGGCCGATGCGGATGGCTTCTGCGAGCGCCTGCATTTCCGAGGCGCCTTCGCTGCGCATGTGCGTGGCATAGAGGCCGCCGTATTTTGCGGCGACTTTGGCCAGGGCCACCAGTTCGTCGGTTTTCGCGTAGATATTTGGGGGGTAGATCAGGGCGCTGGAGACACCGAGGGCGCCGTCTTTCATGGCTTGCTCGACGAGAGATTCCATTTGGGTGAGCTCGGCGGGAGTGGGGGCGCGGTCGTCGTCGCCGATGACCGCTTCGCGGACTTGCGCGGAGCCCACGTAGGTGCCGATGTTGATGGGAGTGCCTTGTTTTTCGAGGCGGCGGAAATAACCGTCGAGGGTGGTCCAGTCAACGGTGAATTTGAATTGATCGAGGAAGGGTTTGAGCGGGGCGAGAGTTTTTTCGTTTTGCGGGGCGATGGAGCCCCCCTCGCCGGTAATTTCGGAAGTGATTCCTTGGGAGAGTTTGCTGAGGGAGCGATTGTCGAGAAGGAGAGCGGATTCGGATTGGCCGAGCATGTCGATGAAGCCCGGGGAGACGATTTGGCCTTGGGCATCGATTTCGCGTTTGGCGCGTCGGTCGCCGAGGTTGCCGATGGCGGCGATGCGGTCGCCTTGGATGGCGACATCGGCGGCGTACCAGGGGTTACCGGCCCCGTCGATGACGTGACCATGGCGAATGATGATGTCATAGGTTCCCGGGGCGGAGGAGTCGGCAGCAGAAGTCGAAGATGTATCGAGCGGAGCATCGTAAGCAGCGGCAGCGATTTCGCCGAGGGCTTGGCCGCCGACGGATTGAGCGGCATCGGGATCGGGCGGGAGGGTGACGTGATTGACGTAGGCGGCGAAGGCCAGTTTCTGGCCGCTTCGAGTGATGACAAAGCCGGCCAGGCCCTTGCCGTTGAGCATCATTTTCCCGTTAAGCTTGTCTTCGGAGCCGAAGGTGCCGGTTTTCGCGAAGACGTGGCCGGCGCCGGGATTGTTGACTTGAATTTTGGCCAGCGTGCCGTCCTTGCCAAGAATGGGAAGCGCTTTGAAGAAAACGGGGAAGTCGGGGCGTGTACTCCAATAGGCCATGTAGTGGGCGATGAAGTCTGGGCTAAACAGATCGGCCCAATCGCCGCCTTCACCGTCGCCTTGCGAGATGCCTGAGAGGTCGAGCTTGGCTTCCTCTAGAAAGGTGCGCTCGACTTTGAAGCCTGCGTGGACGGGATCGCTGGGATCTTTCGCGACCAGCGTTCCGAGAAGAGAGGGACCCATGCCGGCGTGAAGATTCTGGCTTACTTTGAGGGTCACTTTGACTTCTTCGGCGAGGGGAAGCGAAACGTGCTCGGCGATTTGGTGGTCGCTGGTGTAGACGTGAGAAAGCGTCTTGAAGTCCGGCGGTCGAGTTTTAGCTGGGGATTTGATCTGGATTCCTGCGGCGAGAAGGGACTCGGCTAGGACGGTTTCCGCAAACTTCGTAGGGGAGGGCACCGCGTAAGGCGCAGTTAAGGGGTGTGCGCCTAGTGGAAGAGTGCCGTTTAGTGTGACGGTGACAGTGCCGTCGGCGTTCGTGACCGTCGCCGGGTCCTGGATCGCGGGCGAAGCGCCGGCGGCGGAGGTCATGAGGTGATTGACGAAACTTGCGTAGCGGGTTTTTGGGGAGACGTCCAGCGTAACGGGGTCGCCTGCTTTCCGAGCGGGAGTGGCGACGAGATCAATCACATTGTCGTTGACCACCATGCTCGAGACGACCATGCCGGTGCCGCCTTCGCGGCCGCCGTCGGGAAAGAGGCTGGCGTCGACGAGGACGCGTCCTTCGATTTTGCGAATGCCTTTGGCGGCGACGGCTTTGGCTAGCTCTTTGATGACGGCGAGGGGATCGCCCGCGACCGCGGGGCCGCCGTAGGCGTGGTCTTCATCAACGAAAGAGAGAGTGCCGTCGGGCTGGATGCGATTCGAGAGATTGGGGTCGCCGCTGGCGACCAGCACGAGGTCGCCCTTCAGAGTTCCTTTTTTGTCGAGGGGGCCGGTGCGGTAGATGACGGTGTGGAAGCGGTAGTCGGCGCCAAGCTTTGCTAGCACGGTGCCTTCGGTGAGAGTCTTAGTCGTGGAGGCAGGGACAAATAATTTGTTGGCGTTGCGGGAGTAGACGACTTTGCCGGTGTCGAGCGAATAGAACTCGATGCCGAAGTTCGCGTGGGCGAATTCCGGCCGGTCCATTACTTTTTGAATGCGCTCGGCGAGAGAAGCAGTTGATTGGGCGCGGAGATTTGGAGCCGCTTGAAAGAGTGACACGGCGAACGAGAGTGCGGCCAAGAGATGGAAAGAACGGCGTCTGCTAAGCAAGGTAATACCCTCCCGAAAAATCGGCCAGGACCTGTGCCCGCTATGGGACGCTCGGGAGTCCTTGGCCGGAATGCAATTCTTCAAACTTAATGTTCAAAATTGGGTATTCGCGCCAGTCTTTGTAATCGAAGTGCCACCATTCGTGCTCGTAGACGGTGAAACCCTCGGATTCCATGGCGCGGCGAAGCAGGTCGCGATGCCAGCGCTCGAGAGAAGTGCCGCCCGGATAGTCGGGGAAGGAGCGCGGAGACATTTCGTCATAAGTGCCGGGCATTTCGATGGGCTTGCCGGTGCGGAGATCGTAGAGCGTGAGATCAACGGCGCAGCCGCGATTGTGCCGCGAGCCTTCGGCGGGATCGGCGACGAAGATTTTTCCTTCGGGGGGAGTGGCGTCCCAGAAGATTTTGGTGACGTACCAGGGGCGATAGGCGTCATGGATGAGCAAGCCGTAGCCGAGGGGCTGGAGTTTAGCGAGGGCTCGGACCAGAGCCTCCGCGGCGGGGCGTTGGAGAAAAGCGCGAGCTTGGGTGTAGACGGGGGTCCCGAGAAAATCGTTTGTAGTGGCGTAGCGGATGTCGAGACGCATGGCCGCGTCGAGCGTCGTCAGTTCGACGAGTTCGGGCCTCCGGAATGGCCTGTTTTCCTGCGGCGGGGAGGCCGCTAGAGCTTGCTTCTCGAGTTCTTTGACCGGATGGACAGGAGCGATCGCGACTTGGGCGCGGGCACCGAAGTCCGGCGTTATTTTGCCGTCTACGACATCGCCCGAAACCAGCTCTCGCTCGCCGGACCGGCCGCTACGCAATCCGTGCGCCGAGGGCGAGGATCCTTCTGCAGGAAATTTTTCCGCATTCTCGTAGTGCACGCCATCAGGCCGGTTGCTCCGATCCAAGATTTCGATGTAGCCGTTTTTCTCAGAGACCACATAGACGGTGAGCGCCCCTACGGACGAAGGGGAGCCGCCGTATTCGCCGATCCAGGGCTTCCAGCGCGCGGGAATGTCGTGCGGCTTGGGACCAGGTTCGAGAGTAGAAGCGGTTTGCGCGGCGAGATGGGGGAGCGAACAAAAGATGGACAATGCGATAGCTCGAAAAACCGGAAGCCCGACGGGCCGTCTGGACTGCTTCGGAGCAGGGTGACGCATGAACGGCGAAAACTCCTCATGGTTGGGCAGAAGCATCAAGAAACCAAAGACGAAGTCATATGACTCGACGACATGATAACCGAGAACGCCGTTCTAGGCGAGATACAGATGTTGCCAGATCAGAGTCTTTTCGGAAAGACCGGCGAAGGTCGGATTCGAAGAGAAGAGATGGTGAGTTGGAATTGGACAGATCGAGCGCTCGGATCTAGAAACGTTTGTTGCGTTATTGGGCTTGACGTCAAACCGTGTACCAGCGGAAGCCTTTGCGCTGCTCTTCAGCTATCTCTTTGAGGATGGCCAGGGTCTGCGGACGGCGGTACTGGCCGCAGGCGGCGAGGATGGCGTTGACGAGGGCGACGGGGGCGGCGTAGGAAGCGCCGAAGGAGGTGGATTCGACGCTGGCGAGGAACACTTCGTCGCATTCGCGGGCCAGGGGGGAGACGTAGGTGTCCGCGATGCCCACGCAATAGGCGCTGCGCGCGTGGGCCAGATGCACGCCTTCGACGGTTTGGCGGAGGCCGCGGCGGAAGCTGATGGCCAGGACCAGGTCGCGCTGGTTGACGGTGCGGACCAGGTGAGCGATGCGGCCGGCGGACGTGGCGGTGAAGACTGGCAGGCCGAGCAGCGTGATTTGATACTCGAGATAATCGGCGAGAAAAGCGGCTAGATCGCCGGCAAGGAGCACGATGCGGCGGGCGTCATAGAAGCGTTTGGCCAGGGAGACCAGGCGTGGGGCATCGAGGCTGTTCTTGAGGCCGTGGAGATTCTTGAGGTCTTGCTCCAGGGCCTCGCGGACGTAGGCGGGCATGCTGGTGACGCGGCCCGCGGATTGCATGGTGTCGAGAGAAGTGGCGAAGGCGATGGACAGGTCGTGGAGATGGCGTTGAAAGTCACGATAGCTGGCAAAACCGAGGCCGCGGACGATGCGAACGACTGTGGCGGGGTCGGTGCGAAGGCGTTTGGCCATGGCGCGCACGCTTAAGAGAACGTAGTCGCGCGGATGCTCGAGAATGGGGCGGATGATCTCCTGGCGCTTGGCACTGAGGAGTTCGATGCGCTCGGCGAGAGAGGGAACCGAGGCTTGCAGAGGAACCGAAGGTCGTTTCATGGCGCCAGAGAATTGCCTAAAACCTGCGGCGTTGTCAACTACACAGCGTAGTTAATCGAGGTGACCAGGCGGAAACAAAGAAGAGCAAGCATACCAGCGGCGCATGGCTGCCTGTGAAGCCCCAACCTGGGCAACGTGCGAGAGTCCGGCTGGCGCACCAAGAGTTAGCGGCCCGGCGACAGGTCAAATTTCTGCGTCATTTTTTTGAGGCCGCGGCCTTTTCTTCAAGGCCAGGAGCGATAACCGGCTGGAGAAAGGGCATCATGGCGCGAAGCTTGGGACCGAGCTGTTCGACGGGATGGCTTTGCTCGCGCTTGCGCGTCGCGAGGAAGTTCGGGCAGCCCGCTTCATTTTCCGCAATCCACTTTTTGGCAAAGCTGCCGTCGCGGATTTCCGCCAGGATTTGGCGCATTTCTTCGCGGGTTTTTTGCGTGATGATGCGCGGGCCGGCGGTGTAGTCGCCTTGTTCGGCTGTGTCGCTGACGGAATAGCGCATGTAGCTGAGGCCGCCGCGGTAGATAAGATCAACGATGAGTTTGAGTTCGTGCATGCATTCGAAATAGGCCACTTCCGGTTGATAGCCTGCGGCCACCAGCGTGTCAAAGCCAGCTTTGATGAGTTCGCTGACGCCGCCGCAGAGGACGGCTTGTTCTCCGAACAGATCGGTTTCGGTTTCTTCGGTGAAGGTGGTTTCCAGAACGCCGGCGCGGGTGCACCCGAGACCTTTGCCGTAAGAGAGCGCGAGAGCCTTGGCGCTGCCGCTCGGGTCTTGTTCGACGGCGATAAGAGCTGGCGTGCCGCCGCCTTCGGTGAAGACTTCGCGGACGCGATGGCCGGGGGCCTTGGGCGCGATCATGGACACGTCAACGCTTGCGGGCGGCTTGATGGTGCCGAAACGGATGTTGAAGCCGTGGGCGAACATGAGCGTCTTGCCTTTTAGGAGATGCGGCTCGATCTGCTCGCGATAGAGTTTCGGCTGCTTCGTGTCGGGCGCAAGAATCATGATGACGTCGGCCCATGCGGCGGCTTGGGCGGGGGTGTTGACCGTGAGGCCTTCTTTTTCAGCTTTGGCGCGGGAGGCGCTGCCTTCCGGGAGGCCAACGCGGACGCTTACCCCGCTGTCACGGAGATTTAGAGAATGGGCGTGGCCTTGCGAGCCGTAGCCGATGATGGCGACTTTTTTGGATTGGATCAGAGCGAGATCTGCGGAGTCGTCGTAGTAGAGATTTGCCATTTTGTCCTCTTGGGGCCGGTTTGCGGCCGGGAATTGCAGTTTTTGAAAGACTCTTACTCGAAACCTTCCGCCCGATGTTTGGGTACAGCTCGACGGCCAGAGCCAGGCGGGAATCGCTCCCTTGCCATTACGTCACGTTGGCCGGTTCGACGGAAGCCATCGCGGCGCCTGGCGGACGAAGCAGGTCTCCGCCACGAGTCATGCTTATGCGGCCGCTGCGCGCCATTTCCAGAACGCCGAAAGGGCGGAGGACTTCGAGGAGGCCGTCGATTTTATCTACGGTGCCGGAGACCTCGATGATCAGCGATTCCGGAGCGACATCTACCACGCGGGCGCGGAAAACTTTGATCAGCTCCATGAGGTGCGGACGGGATTGCTGGTCCGCGAGGACTTTGATCAGTGCCAAATCGCGCTCGAGCAAGGAGCGTTCGGAGATGTTTTCCGCCAGCAGAACGTCGACCAGTTTTTCCAGGCTGGCTTCCAGACGATGGCCGCCTTTTTCGTCGGTGTGGGCGACGATGGTCATGCGCGCGACTTGCGGATTATCCGTCGGACCGACCGTGAGGGAATCGATGTTGATGGCCAGCCGTCGAGCGAGCGAGGAGACGCGGTTGAGCACGCCCGGTTTGTTTTCGACGTATGCGACCAGTGTTTGCATGGTGTCCTCCTTGCCCAAGGCCTCTAGGGCTCCGATGCCGTTTCGACCAGCGGGTTATTGGGGCGGCGAATCATTTCGTGGAGAGAAGCGCCCGCAGGAACCATGGGATAGACGGAGTCTTCCTGCTCGACGCGGAAATCGATGAGCACGGTTTCCTTGGATTCGCGCGCGGAGCGAATTGTCGGAAGCACGTCTCCGCGGGCTGTGATGCGCTCGCCGCGGATGCCGAAGGCATTCGCGAGGGCGGCGAAATCGGGCGCTACCAGGGGTGTCGCGACGTAACGCTTGTCGTAGAAAAATTCCTGCCACTGGCGGACCATGCCGAGAAAACCGTTATTGATAATGGCGATCTTGATGTTGATTTTTTCCTGCACGATGGTGGCGAGCTCGCACATGGTCATCTGAAAACCGCCATCGCCCGCGACCACCCACACCTCGGATTCCGGCTTTGCGAATTTTGCGCCGATGGCCGCGGGCAGGGCAAAACCCATGGTGCCCAGGCCGCCCGAAGTAATGAGCGTGCGGGGCTGGTTGTGGTGGTAATACTGCGCTTCCCACATCTGGTGCTGGCCGACGTCGGTGACGACGATGGCTTCGCCGCGCGTTTCTTTCCAGAGGTCGTTGATGACGTGAGCGGCGTAAAGATGGCCGTTGTCGGGAAGGCTTTGGATGTCGCGCACGGCGGAATCACCCTTTAGCTCCTTGATATGAGCAAGCCACGGGCCGCGGTCCGGGTTGGCGGTGTGGGGGATGAGCTTTTCGAGCGTCTGGCGAGCATCCCCGACCAGAGCCGCGTCCACTTTGACGTTCTTGTTGATCTCCGCGCGGTCGATTTCGATGTGAATCTTGCGTGCGCCCTTCGCGTAAGTGCGCAGGTCGCCGGTGACACGGTCATCAAAGCGCATGCCGATGGCGATGAGCAGATCGGATTCTTGAATGGCGTGATTGACCCAGGCTTCGCCGTGCATACCCATCATGCCGAGGTTCATCGGATCGGAGGCCGGGAAGCAGCCGATGCCGAGCAGGGTCATGGCCACGGGAATGTTCGAGGTGCGAACAAATTGCTCGAAAGCGCGCATCGCGCCGGAAAGCATGATGCCGCGGCCCGCGAGAATGAGCGGGCGCTTTGCGGTGTTGAGCAATTCGAGGGCGCGGTCGAATTCGGCCTGATTGTGATCGTTGCGCAGGCGTTTCTGGGGAAGTCTTGGAGCGCAGGCCTCCCAATCGAATTCACAAGAAGCCTGTTGCGCGTCTTTGGTGATATCGACGAGAACCGGGCCGGGTCGTCCGGTGTTCGCGATGACGAAGGCTTCGCGGACGGTGCGCGCGACGTCCTCGGCGCGAGACACGACGACGTTGTGCTTGGTGATCGGCATGGTGATGCCGGTGATGTCAATTTCTTGAAAGGCGTCAGTTCCGAGCAGCTTGCTGCTCACCTGGCCAGTGATGCACACAACGGGAGAGGAATCGAGCATGGCGGTGGCGATTCCGGTGACCATGTTGGTTGCGCCTGGCCCGGAAGTTGCCATGGCCACGCCAACGCCACCCGTGGCGCGCGCATATCCGTCAGCCATGTGCGTGGCGCCCTGTTCGTGGCGCACGAGAATGTGATGGAGCTTGGATTTACCGAGGGCGTCGTAAACGGGAAGAATCGCGCCGCCGGGGTATCCGAAAATGTGTTGCACGCCCAGCTTGGTGAGCGATTCGCAGAGAATTTCTGCGCCGGTGAGCTTCATAGGGTCCTTCCCGATTGCGCGTGTCGAGGATTTGACGCAAGTATTTGAGCCCGAGTTGGTGATAGAAAAGAAGCGGGCACGGCGGTGATCGCGCCGATAGCCGCAGAGGAAACCAGTAAAGCGTATTTGGCCATTACGCCGCTCGAGAAACGCGGAGCCGGAGGCTTCCAGGAGGCCAGGCGCTCTTCGATTTCGGCGTCGGTCAGCTCAACGTCGAGTTTGCGGCTTGCTATGTCGAAGACAATCGTGTCGCCATCGGCGATAGCCGCGATGGGGCCGCCGTTCGCGGCTTCCGGTGCAACGTGGCCGACCATGAAGCCGTGTGTGGCGCCGGAAAAACGCCCGTCGGTGAGCAGGGCAACGGAATCGCCAAGACCTCGGCCGACCAGCGCGGCGGTGACCGCCAGCATTTCGCGCATGCCGGGGCCGCCCTTGGGACCTTCGTAGCGGATTACCACGACATCGCCCGAGTGGATTTGGTTGCGCTCGACGGCGGCGAAAGCGGCTTCTTCGTTATCGAAAACGCGCGCCGGGCCGCGGAAGTTTTGAAAGTCGTGACCTGCAACTTTTATGACCGAGCCCTCGGGCGCGAGATTGCCTTTTAAAATGACCAAGCCGCCTGTCGGTTTCAGAGGCGCGTCGATTTTTCGCACGACTTCCTGTCGAGGAGTCTCTCTGGCCGCAGCGGCTTCTTCGGCGAGCGTGCGCCCAGTGACCGTAAGGGCGTCGCCGCGAAGGAATTCCGCGTCAAGAAGCCGTTTGGCAACCAGCGCAGTGCCCCCGGCGGCGTAGAGATCGGTGGCCACGAAACGTCCGCCGGGTTTTAGGTCGGCAATAATGGGAACGCGTCGGCTGATGCCGTCGAAGTCGTCGATCGTAAGCGGAATGTGCGCTTCGTTGGCGATCGCCAGCAGATGCAAGACGGAGTTTGTCGAGCCGCCGGTGGCGGCGACTCCGGCGATGGCGTTTTCGATGGCCGCCTTGGTGATGATTTTCGACGGGGTGACGTCGCCGCGAAGAAGATCCATAACCAGTTCGCCTGCGCGGTGGCCGGCATGGGCCTTGCCCGCATCCGTAGCGGGAACGCTCGAGAGACCCATTGGAGCGATGCCGAGGAATTCCGAGACGAGGGCCATGGTATTGGCGGTGAACTGCCCGCCGCAAGCGCCCGCTCCCGGACATGCGGAGTCTTCCAGTGCTTTGAAACGGGCGTCGGACATTCCACCATGCGAATGGCTGCCGATGGCTTCGTAAACGTCCTGAATCGTGACCGCATGACCTTCAAATTTTCCGGGCGCGATCGAGCCGCCGTAGAGAACCAGGCCGGGAATATTCAAACGCGCCAGAGCCATGATGCCGGCGGGGATGGTCTTGTCACATCCGACTAAAACGATAAGAGCGTCGAAGAGATTGCCGCGAGTGACGAGTTCGATGGAATCGGTAATGACCTCGCGGCTGATGAGCGACGCACGCATGCCCTCCGTGCCCATGGTGATGCCATCAGAGATGGAAACGGTGTTGAATTCGAGAGGAGTGCCGCCGGCGGCACGAATGCCATCCTTGACGTGTACAGCAAGTTCGCGAAGGTGATAGTTGCAGGGGCCGATTTCGATCCAAGTATTGGCCACGCCGACGAGGGGCTTCCTAAAATCGTCATCCCCAAGACCGCAAGCGCGCAACATGGAGCGGGCTCCGGCACGATGTGGGCCGTCGGTAAGTGCGCTGCTACGAGGCTTCAGTAGAGATCCAGTCACAGGTACGTTCTCCTCCCTGGCTATTGGGGACCTTCCCTGGCGCTACAGTTCCAAAAAATTGGGGCCATCATCTTGGTTTTGATGATGGCCCCGAAACTCTCCGGTGATGCTGTCCTAGGCGACCATCATCTATATGTTACTCCCCGTACGATGACAGGGGTAATTCGTACGACCACGCTCGTTCCAGTGCCCCTCAGAAATTCCCGAGGGACAGGCCGCGCGTTCGAGATGGCGACAGGATCCATACTAAGCCGCCATGAAGATAACAGGATGGAGGCAGGGAAGTCAATCAGTCAAATTAATAGTTTTGTTTCAGCAAATAAGTACAACTTATGTAGCGACTTTACCCGCCTGACCATGAGCGTGTTTTAAGAACCTGCCAGGCAATCTTCCGTCCGCTTGCAACATCTAATCTCCTGAGCTTAGCGAGAGACGCCAGATCGCTCGGAGAGGGCGGGGGATAGATGGGGCAGGTGACAGACGTGTTTATAGTCGGCGGAGGGCCCGCCGGGCTGGCCGCCGCGATTGCCGCACGCCAGCGGGGTCTTCGGGTGATCCTTGCGGACGGCGCGAAACCACCCATCACCAAAGCATGCGGAGAAGGGCTCTTGCCGGATGCACTAGCAGCGCTCGAGGGACTCGGCGTGGCACTGCGCGAAATGGATGGCTCGGCGCTTCGAGGCATTCGATTCGAAGATGAGCGTTCGTCGGTGAGCGCCCGTTTTCCTGACGCTCCTGGGCTCGGTGTGCGGCGCGAAATGTTGCACCAAAGAATGATGGAGCGGGCGCGAGATTTGGGAGTTACTTTGCTGTGGAACACTCCCGTGACGGGACTCCACGAAGAAGGAGTCGTGGCCGGCGGGAATAAAATACAGGCGAGATGGGTCATTGGCGCCGATGGGAGCCATTCACGGGTAAGGCGCTGGAGCGGCTTGGAGAGGTACGTCGTCGAGAGAACTCGATTTGCCTTTCGGCTGCATTATCGATTAAAGCCCTGGAGCGATTTCACGGAGATTCATTGGGCGGAGCAGGCGCAGGCTTATGTTACGCCCGTGGGCTCACTGGAGATCTGTGTGGTGCTGATCTCGAATGATGCGAATGTCCGGTTTGACGAAACTCTAAGGAGATTTCCGGAATTGCTTAGACGGTTGGACGGCGCACCGCACGCGAGTTCCGCACGCGGAGCGGCGACCAGCATGTTCCACCTAAAGAGCGTGTGCCAGGGGAATGTGGCGCTAATCGGAGACGCCTCCGGCAGTGTGGATGCCATTACCGGGGAAGGGCTGGCTCTCAGTTTTAGGCAAGCAACCGCGCTTGCAGGTGCTCTTCGAGCCAACGATATGGAAGGCTATCAGAAAGCGCATCGGCGTTTGTTCCGGCGGCCGCGGCTTATGGGGAACCTACTGCTTTTGCTGGACCGCCGAAGTGGGCTTCGGCGGCGTTCCATGCGGGCACTCGAACGAGCCCCGCAACTATTCGAACGCATGCTGGGCTATCACCTGGGTGAGTCTCGGCCGCTCGAACTTGCCACCGCCGGCGCGGTTTTCGGCTGGAGATTTCTGGCAGCGTAATTCCGATGGAGATGCGCATGAAGCGAAGACGGTATGCCAGCGGTGCCGTTCGGCGTGCGTGGATTTGGTTGTTCTTGGCTTCGATTACGGCGTGTGCCTGGGCCGAGACACCGCCGCCCGCAGTCGAGACAAGTCCCGGCGAAGTAACTCTCCAGCTCGATGCCCGGCAGAGCAAGTTGCAATGGACGCTTGGAAGTACGCTGCATACCGTTCATGGAACATTTCTCTTGAAGCGCGGCTCCGTGAAATTCGATCCAGCCAGCGGCACTGCCAGCGGAGAATTTGTCGCCGATGCCACGAGTGGAGAGAGCGGCAACGAGTCTCGGGACAAGAAAATGCACCGCGAGATTCTCGAAAGCGGGCGCTACAGCGAAGTGATTTTTCGGCCTAACCGAATCGAGGGGAGGGTTTTGGCCGAAGGCTCGTCGCACCTCGAGGTGCGCGGAACGTTTCTTCTGCATGGCTCCGGGCATGAACTGACCGTGCCCGTTGAAGCAGAACTGAACGGGAAGAGTTGGAAGGGTTCGGCAAGATTCAGCGTGCCCTATCTTCAATGGGGATTGAAGAGTCCGAACACATTTCTGCTGAAGGCTGATCCCGCGGTAGAGATTCTACTGGAACTGAGCGGCACGCTGGAAAGGGCCGTCGCGCCGTAGAAATCACTAGTCTTCGGACTCTTGCGTGACGATGTGAACGTCTACCGGGGGAGACTCGCGCAGGAAGCGGTGCACCGCCGAGAGGTACAGGTACTTGCGCCAATCGTGAATGGGCGCCCGCCCGAAGATCACCTGCGTAATATGCTTGGTACGGACGAACTCTGCGACGCTGTCGGCGACGCTCGGACCCTTCAAGCGAACCACTTTTGCACCCAGGCTTTCGGCGAAGCGCAGATTAGCGGCGAGTGCACTGGTGCTGGCCTCTTTCGGTCCTAGTTCCCGGTCGACATGCACGACGTAGAGTTCCGCGTCCATGCGGCGGGCCATGCGGGCGCCGCGAGCGACGAGATACTGGCCTGCGGGATTCCCAGAGATGCAAATCGCCATGCGTTCGCGGACGCCCCAGTTTTTGCGGATGTCCTCGTCCTCCATGTAGGTTTCCAGGCTGCGGTCCACCTGCTCGGCGACCTGGCGCAGCGCGAGTTCACGAAGTGCGATCAAATTGCCGCGGCGAAAAAAGTTTTTTAGAGAGCGTTCCACCTTTTCCGTGCTGTAAACGTCGCCGCGCTTCATGCGGTTGTGGAGCGCTTCGGGCGTTAAGTCGACCATCACGGTTTCCGCGGCCGTCAGCGGGACCCAATCCGGAACGGTTTCCCGCACGGTAATTCCCGTGATCGAACGCACCACGGGCGCGATGCTTTCGATGTGCTGAATGTTCAGAGTGGAGACCACGTCGATCTTCGCTGCCAGCAGGTCTTGAATATCCTCGTAGCGCTTGCGATGCTTGCTGCCGGGAATATTGGTGTGAGCGAGTTCGTCCACCAGGACTACTTCGGGTTTCCTCCCGAGAATCGCATCCACATCCATTTCTTCGAAGACCGTACCCTTGTATTCGATTTTCTTGCGCGGGACGGATTCGATTTGCGAGGCCAGCTCTTCGATGCCCTGGCGGCCGTGCGTCTCCACGACACCGATGACCACGTCTTCGCCGCGGCTTCTGCGGCGGAGCGCTTCACTCAGCATGCTATAGGTCTTGCCGACGCCCGGAGCGTAGCCCAGGAATAGCTTAAATATCCCGCGCGCTTTCTGCGGCGGCGACGCGATTTCGAGCCAGTCCTCGGGCTTCTTGGGCAAGGCGTTACCTTCTCCGTTTCAATCCGGACGCATGCGTTAGAATACCAGGATGCAGAGAATGCTCTCCGGCCGGGCCGTTGGTTTTACGGTGTCCCTGGCTATCGTTGCCGGAATCGCGGTTTTCTTTCGCCACGCGCGCGACGTGAATCAAACAACTATCGCGCTTACCTTTTTGCTGGCTATTCTAGCAGTTTCGGCCGTGTGGGGGATGGCTGTGTCGGTCTTCATGTCGGTCGTGGCGGTGCTCGCGATTAACTATTTTTTCCTGCCGCCGATAGGCACATTCACGATTGCCGATCCGCAAAATTGGGTGGCGCTGCTCGCTTTTCTTGTCACTTCCATCATGGGAAGCCAGCTTTCGGCGCGCATACGCAAGGAAGCCGATGCAGCACATCAACGCCGGCGTGAAATCGAGCGGCTCTATAGGTTTAGTCAAAAGCTTCTGGGGGAAGGAAACGTCATTCAGCTGATGAACGCCATCCCCAACTACATCGTGGAGAGTTTCGAGTGCGGAGCCGCGGAGCTGTTTCTTCCGCAAAAGGACAAGTTTTACCGGTCCGGATTCGGTGCGGCGCATTTGGATGAAGAAAAAATGAAGTCGGTGTTCCTGCGCGATGAGGGCATCTTCGAATCGCAGGATGGGTTGTACTTCATCCCGGTGCGCATGGGCGTTCGTCCGATTGCCAGCCTGGGTATTTCGGGCTCGCGGCTTTCGCGCCAGACGCTGGATGCGGTGGGCAGTCTGGTGGCCATCGCCATTGAACGGGCGCGCGCCGTCGAAAAACTTGGAGAGACGGAGGCCGAACGGCAGGGGGAGCGGCTGAAGTCCGCGCTGCTGGATTCCATCGCGCATGATTTCCGCACGCCGCTGACGTCGATCAAGGCGGCCACGACCAGCCTGCTGGCCGCGGAGAATACCGATCGCGGGCAGACGCGTGAGCTACTGACCATCATTAATGAAGAGTGCGACAGGCTCAACCGCCTGGTCGAAGAAGCGGCGGAGATGTCGCGGCTCGAAGCCGGCGAATTTGAACTGGATCTCGCGCCCACTCAAATTGGGGACATCATCGAGGCGGCCCTCGCACAATGCCATGCGGCTCTGGCCGGGCGCAGTGTCGATGTGAAGCTCAGTCCGGGACTTCCGCGGGTCCGCGCCGACTTGAATCGCATCAAGGATGCCCTGGTCCATCTCATCGACAACGCCAACATTTATTCGCCGAAAGAAGCGCCGATCACTATTTCTGCGGAGCCTACGGGAGACACGGTGACCACCAGCGTGGCGGATCGGGGACCTGGAATCGATGATTTCGAACAAGGGATGATCTTCGACAAGTTCTACCGTGGCAAGGACCAACGTTACCTGGTGCGCGGGACGGGCATGGGTTTGCCGATCGCCAAGGCAATTATTACGGCACACAAAGGGACGATCTTTGTGACCAGCCAGCTTGGGCACGGTTCGGTCTTCTCGTTCACTTTGCCTGTCGATCGCAGTACGGGAGAGGCGCGATGAACGCTGCTGCCATTCTCGTGGTGGACGACGAGCCGCAAATCAGGCGCGTCATGCGCACCACGCTTTCCAGCCACGGCTACGTTATCAGCGAGGCGACCACCGGCGAAGAGGCGGTCGCCGCCGTGCGTAAGGAACGCCCCGACCTGATTCTGCTCGACGTCAATATGCCGGGAATTGGCGGGATCCGAGCGGCTCGCGAGATCCGAGAAATGTGTGACGCGCCGATTATCATGTTGACCGTGCGCAACGCGGAGCGCGACAAAGTCGTCGCACTTGACGCCGGCGCCGATGATTACGTCGTCAAACCTTTTGGAATTGAAGAGTTGCTCGCGCGCATCCGGGCCGCGCTCCGGCGGTACGCCCCCGGGGATGCCATTCCCACATTCAGTGCGAAAGACTTGACCATTGATTTCGAAAGCCGGCAGGTGGTCGTGCGCGGCCGCGACGTGCATCTCACGCCAAAAGAGTTCGATGTTCTGAAGCATTTAGTGGGCAATTTGGGAAAGCCGCTGACGCACCGCAGGCTGCTGCAGGCGGTGTGGGGGCCGGAGTATGGAGAAGAAACGGAAAGCCTGCGCGTGGTGATCAATCAGTTGCGCAAGAAAATTGAGAATGACCCGGCGCATCCGAAATATATTTTAACCGAGCCCTGGGTCGGATACCGGTTCGCCTCGCCCAAGGCCGCTCCCGCCAAGGCTGCTTCCCGGAAAAGTTAGGAACTATGGTTGGGGATGCGCTGCGTCGAGATGCGCATACAGCGCGAAATTGGAGCGGGCTCTCCCGGGCAAAGCGAACTGTTTCCCTAAAGCGTGTGCTTTCTGATCTGACCAGCGCGCGTGGTTTCATCCATGTGGCGCTCGCGCGCGACCCGCGGAATCTCCGAATTCGGCGGCCGTAGAACGACATTCAGATCGGCAGGCGCAATTTGGCTTCACAGCCCCGACCTTCGCGGCGATTTTCGAGTGTCAAGCTGCCGCCATGGGCCTCCGCAATCTGGCGGCTGAGGACCAGACCAATTCCCGAACCACCCTGTTTGGTTGTGAAGAAGGGCACAAAAAGGTTTGCCGTGTTGGAGATGCCAGGGCCTTCATCGAGCACCAGAACTTCGAGATAAGAACTGTACCTGGACCAAGTTAGCGTTACGCCGCCAGCGGTCTCGTGGGCTGCGTCGGCGGCATTATGAACGAGGTTGATCAAGAGCTGCTCGAGCTGGTCTCGGTCCGCCGAGATGATCAGCGGAGGACCTTTCTCCAAGCGCACTTTGGCGCGTGTTTCAAGCCTGGCGACGCGGGTGATCCACTCTGTGACATTAACTGGAGCGAGCGCGGGCTGCGGAAGCCGCGCCAGTCGTGCGTAGGCGGCCATAAAACGCCCGAGCGCTTCCGTGCGAGAGCGGATAATCCCGAGGCCGTGGCGCATGTCTTCCAGAATAGACGCCGCAGCGCCACTCTGCAGCTCTGGCACGCTCGCGGTTCCGATCAGACCGCTTTCAAGACTCTGGGCCACGGATTGGATCGGTGCCAGAGAATTATTGAGTTCGTGCCCTAGAACGCGGATGAGCCGCTGCCAGGCTTGCCGTTCTTCGTCGCGCAGAGTGCGGCTCAGATCGCTGAGCACGATCAGATCATGCGGCAAGCCGCCCTGGCGGAAGGAACCGCGGCGCACGCCCCAGCGGCCTGCCCCTCCAGGAAAACTTAGTTCCATGGTGCGCGCTGCTTGGCCTTCGAGACACGACTCCAGGCCAAGCTCCCCTGCAGTGAAGCCCAGAAGCCGTTCGCTAGGCCTCGAGAGAAGGCGTTCGCCCGCACGATTGACGAGGCGCAACTGCCTGTGGTTATCGAAGGTAAAGATAGCCACGTCGATTTCTTCCATGACCGCACGCAGCAGGCCGGTAGCTTCGAGCGCTCCCAGTCGCTGTGAACGAAGCGTTTCGCTCAGGGCGTTCACTTCCAGCATGACTTCGCCGAGTGCGTCATCGGAGCGCGCTTCTCGCGCGCGGAAGGAAAAGTCCTGTTCGCGCATTGCGGAGAGGAGATTCGATAGAGTTTGCAGGGAGAAGACCACGCGATGCCGCAAGGAGAGCGCGAAGCCCGACCAGAGAGTCAGGATAAAAAATGTCAGCGTCCAGGCGGTCCGCGAGGAATACGAGCCGTTCCAGAGGAGAATCAGTGCGATCAACGATCCCGGTAATCCCGCCGCCAACGCCAGAAGCTGGATGCGACGTTCGTACGTGAGGCGTCTCATTCCAAGCCGTGTTTTTGCAGCCGGCGGTACATCGCGCTGCGGCTGAGTCCCAGGGCCTTGGCCGCTTGGCTGACATTTCCGTCATGGCGGGACAGGGTGCGCTGGATGAGGTGGCGCTCCACTTCATCGAGGCTCATCTCCTCGAGCCGTACCGTGCCTCCGGCTGAGCCGCTGCGCAGGCCGAGGTCAGCGGAACGGACTAGCTGTCCTTGCGCGAGCAAGACTCCACGCTCGACAGCGTGATCGAGCTCGCGCACATTTCCCGGCCAGGGATGATCGAGGAGAAGCTGCGTCGCGCCGGGGTCGAAGCCCGAAATACTTTTGCGGTAACGCTGCGCATAGCCTCGGAGGAAATGGTGCGCCAGCAAGGCGATGTCCTCGCGGCGTTCGCGCAACGGCGGAAGATGGATTTCGATGGTATTCAAGCGAAAAAGCAGATCCTGGCGGAAACGACCAGAGGCCGCCTCGGAAGTCACATCTGCGTTGGTGGCCGCCAAAACGCGGACGTTCACTCGCCGGGTCGAAGAAGAGCCGACGCGCTCGAGTTCGCCGGTTTCCAGCACCCGCAAAAGCTTGGCCTGCAGATTGAGCGGGACGTTGGCGATCTCGTCCAGAAAAAGCGTGCTGCCCTCGGCTAGCTCAAAACGCCCGACACGGTCGTTGCGCGCGTCGGTGAAGGCGCCTTTCACATGGCCGAAGAGCTCGCTTTCGAACAGGCCCTCGGAAAGGCCGCCCGCGTTAACCGTGACCATCGGTTTCGCAGCACGCTGAGAAAGCGCGTGCAATGTCTGCGCCACAACTTCCTTTCCCGTGCCGTGCTCGCCGGTGATAAGCACGCTGGCATCGGAAGGACCCACCCGCCCGATCAGGTCGACGACCGGCTGCATCACGGCCGCTTCGGCGATAAGCGTGGGGCGCGATTCGGCGCGAAGCAGGCGATTCTCGGCTTCGAGCCGCGAAGCCTGCCGCAAGGCGTTGCGAAGATCGATCTGCGTGCGCAGGATGCTCAGCAGCCGCGCATTGTCCCAGGGCTTCTGAATGAAATCGCGGGCCCCGCGCCGCATGGCTTCCACGGCGATTTCCACGCTGCTCCAGGCGGTCATCACAATGACCGGCAGCGTCGCATCCGCCGCCTGGATATGGCTCAGCAAATCGAGGCCCTCCTGCCCGGAGGTAGTGTCTCGCGCATAGTTCAGATCGATGAGCACGGCATCGAACTCACGCGATTCAACGGCCGCGAGCGCTTCCGCCGGCGAGGCTGCGGATTGCGTCTCATAGTTCTCCCGCTTAAGCAGCAGGCGCAGGGCGTCGCGGATATCCGCCTGATCGTCGGCCACCAGGACGCGATAGGGATGAATCGTAGGGTTTTTCATTCGCTTGGGAAGATCATCGCAACGGGAGTGCAACCTTGTAGCCAACCCATCGGTTAAGCACGTGCTAGCCAGGAGTTACCTATCCCCCATTTTGACCCAATAAAATCAATAACTTAGCCTATGCAATCGGTTCTCACCAGTAGGCCCAGTGGAGTCCCCTAAAAGGCCGGACCCGCGGTGGCCATCGGTCAGACCACCCGCGCGGCATTGCTGGTTTCGCTGACCACCCAGCCGTCTTTGAGCTGAATGACGCGATGGCTGTAGGCGGCGTTTCGCTCCGAGTGAGTCACCTGAATGATGCTCGTACCGGCTTCGTTCAGCTTCCGGAAAAGCTCCATGATTTCTTCACCTTGCGCGGAATGCAGGTTGCCGGTCGGCTCGTCGGCCAGAATCAGCTTGGGGCTTTGAATCACAGCGCGCGCAACTCCTACAAGCTGTTGTTGCCCGCCGGAAAGCTGGTTGGGGAACAGGTCTTTTTTGCCGACGATGTTGAAGCGGTCCAGGATATCGCAAACCAGGCTAACGCGCTCCTTGTGTGGCACATTCTTGTAAGAAAGGGGGATTTCGAGGTTTTCAAACACGGTCAGATTGTCGATCAGGTGATAGCTCTGGAAGACGAAGCCGATGTTGGCCTTGTGAAGCTCGTTGCGCTTCTTTACGTTGAGGCGGTGGACCGGCTCGCCGTTAAAGTAGTATTCGCCCGTCCAAGAACCATCGAGCATCCCGATAATGCTCAGGAGCGTGGATTTTCCCGCTCCCGAAGGTCCCATGAAGGTAACAAATTCACCCGGTTGAATATCCAGTGAGATGCGGCGCAAAACATAAAACTTGCTGCCGCCCGCTTCGTAAACTTTCTCCAAGTTTCGCATCTGAATCAGAGGTTCCACGCTCGCTCCTTAGGCGCTAAATAAGATAACGCCGGAATTCCTATTCCGTTTCGAGACTATCACACTTAATCCAAGGGACTTGTCGAACTGCGGGATTAACCGGGAATCTCGTGTTCCCAGGCACTACAAACCGCAAAGGAGCCGCGACTTCTGGTGGCCGGCCGCTCTTCATTCATAGCGCAGGGCTGCGAGCGGATCCAGGCGCACGGCGCGCCGCGCGGGGAGGTAGCAGGCGACTGTCGCAACACCAGCCAGAAGCAGGGGCAGTCCTAGGAAGGCAAATGGATCGGCGGCTTTTACACCAAAGAGGAGGCTCGAAAGGAGATAGGCAAACCCCAAGGCCAGCGGGAGACCGATAGCCATGCCGACAATCGTCAGGGACATCCCGTTTCGTAGGATAAGTCTCAGGACGTCTTTTGAGGTTGCACCCATAGCCATGCGCACGCCGATCTCATGCGTGCGCTCGCCGACGGAGTAGGACATCACGCCATAAATCCCGACCGAAGCCAGAACCAGCGCGATAAGCCCAAGGATAGCCATCATGGCGGCGACATAGGCGAGGCCCACAATCGAGTCGGTGATTACTTTGTCGAACGGCAGCACGTCGAAGAGCGGCAGATCTGGATCCACTGCGGCAACCGCACTTCGCACGGCCGGAACGAACGTGATGGGATTGCCCTCGGCTCGTAAGATCAAAGAACCGTAGAACGGAGGAGCTTGGCGGTAACTTCGATAAATCGTCGGCAATTCTTGCTTGTTGATCCACGTATAGTGGATATCGTCGACGATTCCCACAATCGTCATCCAAGCACCCTCTGAATCGACTTTGCCAATCTTGATTTTCCGTCCGATCGGATTTTCCCCGGGGAAGTAGCGCGTCGCCACGAGCCGGCTGATATCCGCCACGGGGACCGTGGCGTCCGCATCCGATTCATTCAACTCGCGCCCGCCTCGCAGGCCGATATTCATCAAGCGAAAATAGTTCGGGCTGACCGTTTCCACTATGGAGCTGATGGCCTCGCCTCGCTCTTCGGGAGCGCGTCCTTCGATGGTGAACGGTGTCACGCCCGCGCCTCCCCCGTTTGCATAAGGCACGTAGGTGGCAAGCGCTGCAGATTGGATGCGCGGAATGGCAGCGAGCCGCTCGAGGGTTTGTGCGTAGAACGCCGCACGCCCAGGCTTTTGCCGGTACTGATCCTCGGGTAAGCTCAACGTAAGCGTCAGGACGGATTCAGGGTGATAGTTCTCGTGCACAACGATGAGGGCACGAAAGCCCTTCACGAGAAGTCCGGCTCCCACCAAAAGCACTAGGGCGAGCGCAATCTCCGCCACAACCAGAACGCTACGCAAACGGTGGCGCGACGGTCCTGTGCTTGCCCCGCGGCCGCTCTCCTTTAGCGTCTCACTGATTTGAGTATCGGAATGTAGCCAGGAAGGCGCGATACCCGAAACAATCCCGCTGGCGACTGCTATGGCCAGCGTAAATAAGAAGGCATTGGCATCGAGGCTGATGGTGTTCCAGCCGGCGATGAATCTCGCAACCTCCGGAGGCATATGATTCAAAATCAAATAAACCCACCACTGCGCAATGACGAGCCCAAAGGCGGCGCCTGCCAGGGAAAGCAGTATGCTCTCGATCAGCAATTGGCGGATGATGCGGCTCCGGCTCGCCCCCATCGCGGTCCGAACGGCCAATTCTTTCTGCCGGCCAGTCACGCGAGCAAACTGCACGTTGGCCACATCTGCGCAGGCGATCAGCAGGACGAACCCCACCGCGCCTAACAGCAAGAAGGTGTACTGCCGCGTGAGGTCGCCGGTAGCAAATTCCTCTAGTGGCCGCGGATACAGCCGAAATCCTTTGTTGGTGTCCGGATAAGCCTCGGTTTGGCGCTGCGCGATCGATTGCATTTCCGCGGCGCCAAGTGTGAACGGAACGCCCGGTTTGAGCCTTCCAAGGACAAACAGCCAACGGCTATCCCGCTGCAACCTTTCTTTCGCGTCGAAGGACAGCGGTATCCATGCTTCTGCTGGTTTCGGAAAATCGAATCCCTTGGCCATCACACCGACGATCGTAAAGCTCTTGCCGCCAACTTTTATGTTCTTGCCAACGACGTGCGGATCCGAGGCGTAGCGCTGCTCCCAAAGAGCATGGCCTAAAATGATTTCTTGATCCTTGCCAGGCTCTTCCTCTTCGGCGAGAAACATACGGCCCAGTTGCGGCTGAACCTGGACGGTCTCGAAAAAATTTGCCGACACCTTAAAGGCCTGGACTTTCTGGGGTGCCGGATTGCCCGTCAGGTTGAGCTCATCCCACGCGTACGCTGTAATTTCATCAAATGAGTGGGCTTCCTTTTTCCAGTCGAGGTACGTGGCGGGCGCAACGGGACTCTGGTCCTGACCGAAACTCGTGCCGTTGGCCCCGACGGGCGAATAGACCAGCGCCACGATACGGTTGGCATTCTCCAAGGGAACGGGATGGAGCAGGAATGCTTCGGCCAAGCTGAACATCGCCGTGTTGGCGCCGATGCCCAGCGCGAGCGCAGCCACGCACACAACGGTCGTAAGGCGATGCTTCGCGAGCATCCGCACACCAAAGCGGATGTCCTGCCCGATCGTTCCCATGGAGCACCCTCTTTTGCCGGACGCCTTAAGCGGTTACTCCGGCTTCCTTGGTTTCCTCGACGATGCGTCCGTCAAACAGGTGAATGGTGCGTTCCGCGAAATTCGCATAGCGCTGGTCGTGAGTCACCATGCAAACGGTTGCGCCGTTGCGGTGCAAGTCGCGCAGCAGCTCCATGACGGCTTCGCCATTTTTCGAGTCCAAGTTTCCAGTCGGCTCGTCAGCCATCAGGATGAGCGGATCGCCTACCAACGCGCGAGCCACGGCCACGCGCTGTTGCTGACCGCCCGAGAGTTGCGAAGGATAGTGCCGCAAGCGGTGCGCCATGCCCACGCGCTCGAGCGCGTTCTGCACTTTCTGCTTGCGCTCCGAGGCGCTCGTACCGCGGTAGGTCAGGGGCAGCTCGACGTTCTCGTAGACCGTGAGGTCGCCGATCAGGTTGAAGGCCTGGAAGATGAACCCGATTTCGCGATTGCGAATCCGCGTGCGCTCGCTGATGGTCAGCTTGCCGACGGGCTGTCCGTTCAGCATGTAACTTCCGTCTGTCGGGGAATCGAGCAGCCCCAGGATCGAGAGCAGTGTCGACTTGCCGCAGCCGGAAGGACCAGCAATGGAAATGTAGGTACCTTTCTTGATCTCCAGGTGGATCTCAGAAAGTGCGTGCGTCTCTACTTCGTCCGTGTAGAAGACTTTCTTTACGCCTTCCATTTTGATGAGTGTAGGTGTGTCTGACATTTCGTCTCCTTAACTGGTTTTTAGTCTCTAAACTTAACTCGCAAAACTCTTTGCCATGCTCCCCGACTGCCGTTCTAGCTGCCTAAAACCGGTCCGGTCATTGATAACGCAGCGCCACCAGTGGATCGACGCGTGTGGCACGCCTCGCTGGAACTAGGCATGCCGCAAGCGCGATAAGCCCGATGAATCCCAGACCCGATAGGTAGACCGCGGGATCGCCCGCGTGCACGCCATACAACAACGATTCGCTAAACCGCGCCAGCCCGTACGCCAGCGGCAGACCCACGGCAACTCCGATGAGCACCATGGATCCCACTTCCTTAACTATCAGCAAGCGCACTTGCCCGGCCACTGCACCCAGCGCCATGCGGATCCCAATCTCACGCGTGCGCTGAACGACCACATAGGCGAGCACGCCGTAAATTCCAAGCGCCGCCAGGAGCGCCGCCAGACCAGCGAAGCTCGCCGAAAGCACCGCGACCATTCGCGCCGAGAACAGATCCTCTTCTACTACGCGTTCCATAGTCTTCACATCATAGACAGGGAGGTTCGCGTCCAGCTCCCGGACGGCCTTTTCGAAGGTCGATCCCAACAGCAACGGATCCTGCGTCGACCGAACGTAGAAGGTCATCCCTGTCAGTTTGGGCCTTTGCGCGTAGGGAACATACAGATAAGGCTGGATCGCGCTGCTCACATGCTCCTGCTTTACGTCCTTGACCACTCCCACAATCTCGATATCCGGCTTGACCTTCCCGCCCCCAAACGCAAAGTGGGCCCCGAGGGGATTTCGCCCCGGGAGAAACCGCTTCACCATCGCTTCACTTGCAATGGCGACTTTGGGGGCCGCGGTTCCATCCGCTTCGGTAAATTCGCGGCCGGACAGCAGCGGAATTCCCAGGGTAGCGAAGTAACCCGGACTCACCCCGTCGTGGTCCACATCTTGCAGTTCTTCGGCGAGCTGAGGGCCTCCTTCGACCGTGATGTTGCTCCCTTCGTCGTCGCCGGAAAGCGTGGGTACATCTCCCGTGCCGACGGACCTGACACCAGGCAAAGCAGCCAAGCGCGCCCGCAATTGATCGAACAGCGCTATCGATCGCGGAGTGTCATATCCGTTGAGAGAGGGCTGGATGGAAAACGTGATTACATTATCGGTCTTCAACCCCAGGTCTTGATTTCGCAGGTTCCACAGCGAACGCATGAACAGTCCGGCTCCGGCAAGCAGGAGCATGGTGAAAGCAACTTGTCCGGCAACCAGTACCTTACGGAAGCCCACGTGAGATGCGCTGGCAGAAGCAGTAGAACCCTGGTCCTTAATCACATCCGAGACACCCAAGCGCGTGACACGCCAGGCGGGAATCAAACCGAAGAATATCCCGCAGAGCACGGTCACGCCGATCGCAAACGTCAAAACGTTCGGATCGAGCTTTTCTGTCAACCCTTGGACTCCCGCGCTCGCGACCACGATGGGAGTGAGGATTCTCATCAGCCAGGTGCCCAGCAGGATGCCCAGCGCGCCGCCGCCAAACGCGCATAGCAGGCTTTCTGCCAGCAATTGCCGGATCATCCGGCCGCGACTCGCGCCCATCGCCGTCCGTATCGCGAACTCGCGCTGCCGCGAGGCTCCGCGAGCCAGCAGCAGATTCGCCACATTGGTGCACGCAATCAGCAGCACCAGCGCCACCATCACAAAAAGTGTGATCAGCTGCTCGCCCGAGCCGTCCTGCGCGATCGTTCGTCCGTGGGCCCCCGATGACAGAGTGATCTTCTTGTTCAAAAATTTCTGGCGCTTATCTTCATTCCATGCGGATTTAATTTGCGGCAGTTGCTCCTCAAGCAGCGGCCGGTATACGGCGTTGATCCCCGCCTCGGCCTGTTGCTCAGAAATTCCAGGCTTGCGCCGCGCCAGCAATGTCATCCAATAATCGTTCCACTTGTCGAGCGTCTCTCCGTGCTGCGTCATCTGCTGCGTCATCATCATCGGCACAAACAGGTCGGGTATTTTGCCTACCTGCACGCCTGTAAATCCCGATTGCGATACGCCGACCACGGTCATCTCGACGTTGTTAATCAGAAGAACCTTGTTCAAAACGCTCGGATCCCCTCCGAAATGGCGAGTCCAGTAAGAGTGGCTTAACACCACGACCGGCTGTGCTCCCGGCACTCGGTCGTCATCCTGGCTGAACACGCGTCCGAGCGCCGCCCGAACTCCGAGCACTTCAAAATAGTTGCCGGACACGACTTCTCCGGATGCCCTGTCTGTCTGGCCATGACTTGCGACGCTCGCTTCAAAGCGGTAGCGCGCCAGTATTCCTGAAAAAACGGAGTTCCTATCTCGCAGGCCCTTGTACATGGGGTATGAAAACGATTCCGCCGAGTCGCCGTCGCTGGAAACATGGCCCGTCTGCGGCCCGGGCGCTAGTAGAATGACCAATTCGTCGGGACTCTTGACCGGTAGGCGTTTGAGCAAAACCTGGTTCATCAACGAAAAGATTGCCGTATTCGCGCCGATGCCCAAAGCCAAAGTAATCACGGCAATGGCCGTAAATCCTGGGCTCTTTGCCAGCATGCGCAATCCAAACGTAATGTCCTTCCACAGATTCTGCATTACCCGTTCCCCGCAATCTCTCGCACCACATGAAACCTATTCATAACGCAACGCCTCAATCGGATCGACTCGCATGGCCCGCCGCGCAGGCACCCACGCAGCCAAGAAAGCCGCAACTAGCAAAAGTGCCAGCGCCGCAAGCACCGGCCAGGGATCCCGCACAGACACCTCGAACAGCAGCGACTCGAGCAGCTTCACAGCGTACCAGCTTCCCACCAGCCCGAGTAGCGCGCCGGCCATCGTCCACCGCGCCACGTTCCCCATGATCATCCTCAAGATCGCTCGCGGCGAAGCTCCCAGCGCCATGCGCACGCCAATTTCCCGCGTCCGCTCGGAGACCAGGAAGCCCACCACCCCGTACAAGCCAATCGCCGCCAGCACCACACCCATCCCGGCGAATAGTGTTAGCAAAACGGCATTAAATCTTGGTCGGTCTGATAGTTTCCGAACTCGTTGAGTCATCGTTTCGATCGTGACGGGAACACTCGGGTCCAAGCTAGCCGTTTCCTGGCGTAGCCACTTGGCCACGGTTTCCGGATTCATAGGCGTCCGCAAGGTTACCTGAGCCACTCGAAAATACCCTTCCGTATCGAACTTCCATGGAATGTAGTACTCAGGATCAGACGGTCGAGCCAGCCCATTGTTTCTCACATCCGCCGCAATCCCAACAACCTCCCGCCACGGCGCTTCTGGCCCAATCCGCAAGCTCTTCCCAAGCGGCTCTTCATTTGGAAACAGCTTCTTTCGAAACGTTTCGCTCAAAATGATCGGATTTTGGTTTTGCCCGCGGTCCGCATTCTGGAATCCCCGCCCCTGGATAATCCGCACACCTAGTGCCATGAAGTATCCGGGCGTCACCGAGCGCCAGCCGACCATGCCTCCCGTGCCTTCCGCCGATGGCGGCCTCCCGGCAACTTCGATCCGCGAATAGATGGTTGCTTGCGTCCCTCCCGAAGGAGGAAGCGTGTCGCTGATCCCCATGGCCGTGATCCCAGACATGTGCTTCAAGCGCCTCTCCAATTCATCAAAGAAGGCTAATTGGTGCTTCGCGTCCGGGTACCGGTACTCCGCCAGGGGGATTTGCGCGGTCACCACGTTCTCGGCGTCCATCCCCAGCGGGACGTTTTGCAATTTTAATAGGCTATGGAGCAGCAATCCGGCACCCGTCAACAGAATCACCGACACGGCAATCTGCGACGCGACAAGTATTTGACGTAGCAGCCCGCGAGATGTCTGGCTCGCTTCTTGCCTGGTCAGAAGCTCCACGGCAGGCTTTCGCATGGCGGGTGCCAGTCCAAACAAGATTCCCGATACCAGCGAGACTCCCAGAGTAAACAACAGCACCCTCGTATCGAGCCCGGCCTGTTGCAAGCGTGGAATCCCTTCCGGAGCAATGGATTCAAACAGTTGTAACAGGGAATACGCAACCCAGCATCCGATGGTTCCCCCAATTGTTCCCAGAAGCAGGCTTTCAGTCAGATTTTGGCGAATCAGCCTGGCTGGACTTGCCCCAAGCGCCGCGCGAACCGCTAGCTCTCGCTGCCGGCCAGTGGTCCGAGCGAGCAGCAGGTTGGCCACGTTCATACACGCCACCAGCAGCACCGCCAACACAGAACCGAGCAATATCCAGGAAGCCGCCTTGGAATCAGCGACTTGGCGCTCTCGCAGCGACCGCACGCTCAATCGCACTTCTTTCCGGAATTGCGGCGGCACATTTTCGAGTGATTTCTCGTACAACGGCTCGAGGGCAGCAAAAGACTGCGCGATGCTAACCCCAGGTTTCAACCTCGCAAACGCCCGTAAAACAGGCTCCGGGCCGTTTCCTTCTAGCGCCGCCTCGTCGAGCGCCTGCGGTATCACCAGGTCCGTCTTGCCAAGCGTGGGCATTTCAAAATCAGCGGGAAGCACCCCCACGACGAGCGTCGGTTGGCCATCCACCGAAATGGATTGGCCTACGACCCCGGCGTTGCCTGCAAAGCGCGAGCGCCATAAGCCGTAGGTAATTAGCGCAACGCGCGCCGCGTGCGGCCGGTCTTCTTCCTTCGTGAAATTCCGCCCCAGAATTGGCTGAATTCCGAACGTCGGAAGGAACGTCGATTCCACCAAGGCGCAGTCGAGCCTCACAGGATTCTGCTCGGTCAAATCGCAATCCGCGCCGCCCGGCAGGAACGTGGTCATGGACTCGAACGGCGTCTGCTCGGAGCGCCATTCGACGTAGTCTTTCGCCAGCATGAACTCCCGCGGCTCAATCGGCGCAAACAAACCAAAGGCCACCAGCTGTTCATCGTGAGGGTAGGGAAGGCTGCGGAACAGAATCCGATCAACCACGCTGAAAACCGCCGAGGTTGCGCCAATTCCCAGCGCGAGCGTCAGTACGGCAACCAGCGTAAACGTTGGCTTGTTCGCCAGCATTCGCAACCCGTAGCGGACGTCCTGCCACAGTGAAGACATCACTCTCGTCCCGCGTGCTATCGCATCGCAGCAAACTTCTCGAGCTATTCGTATCGCAGTGCCACAACCGGATTTACTTTCGTCGCCCGCCGCGCTGGGACATAGCTGGCCAACAGCGCGACTCCCAGCAAGAACGCCGGAACGAACATAAATGCAATCGGATCACGCGCGCTGATTCCGAAGAGCATGCTCGAGAGAACCCAGGAAACTCCTGCACAGCCCACCATCCCAATGGCGCCGCCGATCACCACGGGACGCATGCTTTGGCGCAAAACCATGGCCATGACGTCTCGCCCGTCCGCTCCCAGCGTCATACGTATGCCGATCTCGCGAGTTCGTCGGCTCACCGCGTAGGACACCACACCATATACCCCCACGCCAGCCAGCAGCAGCGCCAACGCGCCGAGTGACCCTGCAAGTGATGCCACAATCCGCGCCGGCGTCCGCCAAACTTCCAGATTGTCTTCGAGCCTGGTGACATCCACTAGAACGTCCGGGTCTATTTCACTGGCCGCATGGCGGATGCCCGTAGCGAGTGCCGCCAACCCGCCGCCACCATGAATCATCAGATGGAGCTCCGATTGCTCCTTGGGTCCCGCGGGCAAATAGACATAAAGCTTCTCCTTCTCACCGAGGTGCGACACTTGCGCATCTCGGGCTATGCCTACGATTTCAAGATCGGTATCGCGGCCTTGGCGCAAAGTCTTTCCGATGGGGTCTTCTCCCGGCCAGAATTTTCGCGCCGTGGCTTCCGTTACGATGGCCACCTTCGCGCCCGACCGCACCTCTTCCGCCGTAAAGTCCCGGCCACGCACGATGGGAATTCCCAGCATGGAAAAATATCCATCCGAGATCGCGTCGTTTTCAACTTCATACTCATCGGGCTTGCCGGGAACGGAGAAACCCGTGAAATTATGATCATCGCTGAGCGGCGTCTCGGCGGCTTCTACCACCACGTCCACGCCAGGCAAAGCCGCCACTTTTTCCTTCAATCGGCGCTCAAACTGGGCCGCAGGTTCTTCCTTGTATCCTTGCGTCCGAAGGTCTAAGGACACCACTGCGATTCCGTTCATGGCAAATCCCGGATCAACCGTTTGGGCAAAGTAAAGTCCACGCAGCAATAGACCTGCCGCGATCAGCAAAATCATGCAAACGGCCACTTGCGCGGCGACCAAGGAATGCCGCAAAATCCCGCCGCCCGCGCGCCCGCCGAGTCCGCCGACTCCGGCTTTCAATGCCGTGTTCAAATCAGTCCGTGCGGCCTCGAGCGCAGGCGCCAGGCCAAAAGCTATGCCGGTGAGCAGTGTGAGCAGCAACGCATATCCCAGCACGCGAACATCGGGTGTCAGATTCAAGGCCACCGGAGGGAAACCATGCGGCAAATGCGCAACTACAAAGCGCGAGACTGCTTCAAAGAACCAAAAGGCGAGAACTGATCCAAGCGCGCCGCCCATTAGAGCCAGCATCACGCTTTCTGTCAGCAATTGTCGGATCAATCTCGGGCGGCTCGCCCCCACCGACAGTCTCACGCAAATCTCTTTTTGACGCGCGCTGGCTCGCGCTAACATCAAGTTCGCTACGTTGGCGCAAGCGATCAGCAGCACCAGTCCAAAGCCAATCAGAATGACGGCCGCAGCCCCCATCACCAAATTATGTTCTTCCGGCCTGCCAAGAAATGTTGCCGTTCTAATCGACAAGGATGTTTGGCGGCCTGGATGTTGGGCATCAATTCGGCTGGCGATGACCATAAGGTCTGCGCGCACTTGCCCGATCGAAAGGCCCGGCCGCACCCGTCCAAGCAGCGACAGCCAGCTCACGTTGGCATCCCCGAGAAAATCGCGGTCGGGTTCCATCGCTGGCTGCATCGTGATGGGTGCCCAGAACGCACTGGGGACCGGCTCGGTACCCCCGAATCCCCGCGGGGCAATGCCGATTACCGTAAACGCCGTGCGATTTAGAACCACTCGTTTGCCGACAAGCGAGGGATCGGCTCCAAACGCGCTCTGCCACAATTCATCGCTTAGCACCACCACGGTTCCCGCATCTGGCGCCGCGCAATCCGCCTCCACAAAGCCGCGGCCAAGGGCGGGCCGTTCGCTCAACACATCAAAATAGTTGCACGACGTGAGCTGTCCATAGAGCTGCCGCGCCCGTCCACCCGCGAGCGTCGCGTTCAGGAAGGGCTCGTAGGCCAACAATCCGGAAAAAACATGGTTACTCGCGCGATAGTCTTGGTATTCGGAATAAGAAAAGAGCGTCGCCTCACCGTGTACACCTCGCGCGCTTCTTCCATGGAAAATCTGATCCACGCTGACGACTTGACCGGCGCAAGGCACCGGCAGCATCCGCAGCGCCACGCCGTTGAGCACGGAGAAAATTCCCGCATTTACGCCGACGCCCAGCGCAATCGCCAGCACGGCCACGGCTGTGAACCCGGGATTCCTCCCGAGCATCCGCAACCCGTAGCGAATGTCCTGCCATAGGATTCCCATCAGCTCCTCCTACTCATACCGCAGTGCCACCATCGGATCGACGCGCGTCGCGCGCCGCGCCGGGATATAGCACGCCGCCAGCCCGACGATGGTCAGCAGTGCCGAGACTCCGAAAAATGTAATCGGATCGCTCGGCTGCACTCCATAGAGCAAACTCCCGAGCGAACGCGTCACGCCCATGGCAGCAACAATTCCGAAGCCTATCCCGAGGGCCATCAGCACCAGTCCTTGTCTTCCCACCAGCCGCAGGACGTCGCGGTTTTGCGCGCCAAGCGCTGCACGGATTCCAATCTCTCGCGTGCGCCGCGCTACCTCATAAGACAACAAGCCGTACAGTCCGATAGAGGCAAGCACAAGCGCCAGCAGTCCAAACAGGCTCGCCAGGCGCGCCAGCAGCCGCTCGTTAAAGAGCAGCCGCTCTATTCTTTCCGTTTGCGTCCGGACGTCGAAAAGCGGCAGATTATTGTCAAGATCGCTCACGACCTTGCGCGCCGCAGGAAGCAGGGCCTGTGTATTTATCGCCGTCCTCAATGCGAAGTGGGCGTCGCCATCTTTAAGAGGGATGTAGGCAGTCGGTGCCAGCTCGTCGCGCAAGCCGGCATACTTTGTGTCTCCCACTACTCCAACAATTTCGTACTGGGGATTCTGGGGATCCTCGCCGCCAAAATGCAATCCCAGCGGCTCGCGATTCTCCAGGAACTTCTTGATAAACGCCCGGTTCACGACCGCGACATCTCGCTTCGACTCTGCATCCTCGCTATTCAACATCCGGCCGGTCATCACCGGAATTTTCATCGTCGAGAAAAATTCCGGTCCCACCCCCAGCACTTGCGTTTCGACCGTGGACTTATCGGTGCGCCCTTCGATCTTGACGTCCTCGGTCCACAAACCTCCGTCGAGCAGCGTATCCGACGAATAACTTACAGAAATGACTCCGGGCAGACCGCTAAGCCTGCTCTGCAGTTCACGATAGAGCGGCGCAACTTGATCGCTCTTGTAATAGCCAGTGAGCGTTGGGTTGACTGCGAACTGCAGCACGTTTCGCGTGTCGAACCCCGGATCAATCGCTTTCAAATTCCCGAGCGAACGAACCACCAGCCCCGCGCCGGCCAGGACAATGAGAGAGAGCGCCACCTGCCCAACGACAAGCCCGCTGCCCAGTCCAAATCGACGCTCTCCGCCAAAACTTGTTCCCGACATGCTTCCGGAATTCTCTTTGAGAGTCGGCGCCAGGTTGACGCGCGTCCCGCGAAACGCCGGCGCAAGTCCGAACAGGATCCCTGTTAGCGCGGCCGCGGCCACCGTGAACACCAGTACCCTCGCGTCCGGCGCGGCGCTGATCTGAAAATTGGAATAGCGGTTCGCGGAGGCAAATGCCGCCAAGGCACTCGCGCCCCAGTACGCCAGCAGCACCCCGAGTCCTGCCCCGGCAAAGGAGAGCAGCACGCTCTCCGTCAAAAGCTGTCGGACCACGCGTCCCCGGCCTGCTCCGAGAGCCAGCCGCACGGCGATCTCTTTTTGTCTTGCCGCCGCGCGCGAGAGCAGGAGCCCCGCGACATTCGCGCAGGAAATCAACAGCACCAAGCCGACCGCGGCCATCAAAATACAGAGTGGTTGCTCGAGGTCGCCACGGATCCCGGAAAGCCCCTTCTGCGCTAGCGTAAGCGTAACTTGCGGGTGGTCTTCCGCCTTGAGCCGCTTTTCCTGAATAATTTCATTGCGGAACAGCAGACTCACACGGGACTCAGCTTGCCCCAGAGCTATTCCCGGCTCGAGCCGTCCTACGACCGTTAACCACCAAGTGCTATCCTTGTCCGGTCCTCCGCCCCAATGAAGCCGCAGGGGGACTACCTGCGAAAGCGGCAACCACATATCTTGCGTGTGTCCCGGCGTAAGCCGGGTGAAGGCCGCGTCGGCTACTCCAACGATCGTGAATGGCACGCCGTTGAGCTTTATGGACTTTCCGATTGCGCTGGGGGCGCCGCCAAAGGCGCCTTGCCAGTACGCATAGCTGAGGACCGCCACGGCTTCTGCGCCGGGCCGCTCGTCGCTCGGTTCGATGCTTCGTCCCGCGGCCGCCTGAACTCCGAGGGTCTGAAAATAATCGCCCGAGACAATTTCTCCGCGCGCTATGCTCGCCGTTCCGTTTCCAGTCAGGTCGAGTTGCGCAGGTCCGGCAAAGGCCCCAACGCTCGAGAATACTCCCGCATGCTGGCGGATTTCCTTGAACATCGGATAGGAGAAGGAGCAACTGCCGGAGACCTTTTCGGTCCACTTCGTCCACTGGCAGTCACCGTAGCTGCTCGAGCCCGAATTTTGAGGATGCGCCTGCGCCGACCAGCGCAGTACCGCTAGTTGTTGAGGATTTCGAACCGGAATGGTCGCGAGCATCACGGCATTCACAAGACTAAATATCGCGGTATTAGCGCCGATGCCGAGGGCCAGCGTGGCAACAGCTAGTGCGGTCGAGCCAGGACTTTTCCCGAGCATTCGCAACCCGAAGCGAATGTCTTGCCAGAGAGTCTGCACCGGGCCTCCGCAAGAAACGCACCACCCCATCGATGGAAAGAGAGCAACCGAAACCAGAACTTGCTTCGGGCCCGGCCGCCAGTAGCGGACGCGCGCTACTTCAGCCGGACGCGATCGAAATTATCCCAGGCCGACATGTCGGACAAAATCACCTTGTCGCCCACTTTCAACCCATCAATGATTTCGATGGTGTTGACGGAACTCCGCCCCAGCTTCACGTTTACGCGCGTGGCCTCAGAGCCGTCCTCGGTGAGCTTGAAGATTCCAATGGTGCTGTCGGACTGCCCGTGCACCGGCCTGCCAACAAACAGCACATTCGTCAGATTCTCGAGTGTGATCGTGCCGTCCACGCTCAAATCCGGCCGCGCACCTGGCGGCAGAGGATCATCAATCGTCACGTCAACGGTCACCGTGCCGTTTATCACCGAGGGGTCGACTCGCGAAACGTGTCCGCTCACGATTCCATTGCGCGTGTCGATGCTGGCCTTTTGCCCAGGCACCACATCCTTCGCTTGCGTCTCGGCAATCTTCACTTCCGCTCTGAGCTTCTTCGGATCCGCCACACGCGCAAGGTTCATTCCCGGTGTCACGTGCTGCCCGACATCCACGGGCAGAAGCTGCAGCACGCCATCAATGCCCGCGCGGACATGAAGCGCTTCCACCTGGCTCAGCTTCAACCCGTAGAGCGCCTTCATTTGCTCGACCTTGGCCTGTTGCGCCGCGAGTTTCGCGTTCGCCGAATCCGTGGCGATTTTCGTCCGCTCACCCTCCAGTTCCACGCGGATCTTAAGCTGCTCTTCTTGTACTCTGGTCAGCCTCTCGTTCATTTCAGGTTCCAAGCCCTCTTTTACCAATTTTGCTTTCACGTCGTGGTTGATTTTCGCCTGCTCGTAATCGCTTCGGACGGACGCTTCGGTGGCCTTCTGGCTCATTAGGTCGCTGTTGACCTGTACTTTCATGTTCTGGTAGTCCGCCTCCGCTCCCTTGAGCTGGTATTCCGCGTCGACCGAATCTCTCTGCACCGTTGGATCACTCAATTCCATGATGATGGAACCAGGCTTGACAATGGCAGGCGGCCGCAAAACCCATTTGTCCACGTGCGCATCTGTCTGTGCCGCGACCCAGCGAATGTCTTCGGGAACCAGCGTCCCCAGCCCGCGCACTTCGCGCAGCATGGGCCCGCGCTTCACGCTGTCGGACCACACCGTACCCGGATCGACATACGGGGCGGCAGGTTTCAGTTTGGAAAGCCCGTAGGTCACGCCGCCGATCAAGATCAGGGCGATGGTGCCGTAGGCAATCCTGCGGATTTTCTTGGCTCTTGCGTTTGATGGTCTTTGGATGTCCATAGTAGTTATCGCCTTTCCTAGGCGCAAATCCCTTGCCCAAAAGAATTCGCCTAAAGCCTCGCTTTGTCAATGGGTTACGGAGCCTCGTGTGCGGCCGAAGGCGGCCTCCTTGGCCGAATATGGGAATTCCTGTCCCACGACCGGACACTCCCGCACCTGCCCGCCACGCTTGCTCTTATGACGCTGCAACTCGCAGCATGTCATGTAAGGATACCTCCAATTCGCGTCTTTGTTCGCGCTCATCTGGCTCCTCGCGAAACTCCACCCAAGCGTGATAGCCTCGCGTTCGAGACTCTCACCAGCAGGAGGGTAGCCATGCGCTATTCCCGGCTCCTGGTTTTGTTTTTTATTTCCGCCGCGCCATCGCTCGCGCAGCTCCCACCAGCAGGCCCCGCAAGTGAAAAAGCTCAGAAGTCTTATAAAAAAGCCCTGGAGGAAGTTCGCCAGCACAGGCAAGACTTGGCCCTCGATGAATTCAAGAAAGCCGACAAACAGGACGAAGGCCGCTGCCTGGCCTGCCAAAAGAAAATGATCCAGTACGGCCTGGAACTTCACGAATGGAAGACCGCACTGGCCGCCGCCGAAGAAATGGTTGCCGAGGCGCAAGGCGACGAGAGCGTCGCGCTGGCGCATTTCGAAGTCGGCATAGTCCTGCTAAATGAGGGCCGCGACAAGCACAAGGACGAGCTCTGGGCTCGTGCCCATGACGAATTCACCAGGTCTCTCGCGGCGTTTCGAGATTTCCCGGAAGCTTTGCTCGCCGATGGCCAAGCCCTCGCACAATTGAAGCAAGACGCCGGCGCCAAAGCCCAGTTTGAGAAATATGTGCAACTGAAACCCGTCGGCGAACCAGAGCGCCAGCGCGCCCTCCGCTACATCACGGAACCCGAACTGGCGCGCGCCAGAATGGCCCCGCCGTTTGCCATCGACACGCTCGACGGGCAGCACATCTCCATGGATGATCTGGCTGGGAAAGTTGTCTTGCTCGACTTCTGGGCCACCTGGTGCGGGCCGTGCCGAGCGGCCATGCCGCATATTCGTGAAATCGCGAAAAAATTTCAGGGCCAGCCCCTGATCGTGCTCAGTGTCAGCCTCGACTCCGACGAACAAAAGTGGAAAGAGTTCATTTCCAAAAACGGCATGACCTGGCTCCACTACCGCGACGCGGGCTCCGCCGGATCCATAGCGAACTTATTCGGCGTAAAAGCCATTCCCCACACTTTCACCATCGACGCCGACGGCGTCCTCCAGGATGAACACATCGGCGATGCCTCCATCGAAGGCAAATTAAAAAAACTAGTCGCGCGTGCCCGGGAACTCGAGGCGCCGCAGAAGCCACCCGAGTAAGCGATATTCTCCTGCCGCTACTTCGCTGCTTCGCGAGACTGGCCGCTCCGGAGCCCTCGGCGAGGTAGTCGTGATCGGCGATACTAGAAAACCACTAGAGTAATTTTTCCGCAGTGGTGTACGCTTCCATCCGCATGGAGCTGCGGAGACTCCCTAATGCGTTTCCCCTCCGCGAATGAACATGGAATCTCGTGCGGCAAACTCACCATCGGAGGCAACACCAGTGAAATTCATCGCCTTCTGTGCCAAAGCAGCGATCCCGGGCCTGCTGTTGACGGCCGCGGTTTTCATGGCGGCCGCTGACTCGCCATCGGTCACCGTAAAGGGTTATGTCCTCGATTCGGCTTGCGCCTTTACGAAAGACCTGAGCAAGCCGATCAGCAAACAATGTGCGACTTCTTGCGCCAATGCAGGCTCCCAACTCGTCATCCTCGCCGAAGACGGCACCATCTACTGGCCCATCGCCGCCACCACGCCTTCCAGCGGACAAAATTCCAAACTTCTTCCGTTTGCCGCCGACAAAGTCATCGTGACCGGTAAGGTCTACCAGCGGGGAGGCTCCAAGGCCATCGTGATCGACAAGATCGAAGCCCAGGCACCGCAAAAATAGATTCTCGGCGATTCCTTCGACTCCGCGAAGCAGCGATGCCCTCTGCTCCGATAAGGGACGCCGCCATCAAACGAGAATTGGGCCTCGGCTCCGCGGCGGCGGCCGTCGCTGGAGAAGCCATCGCTGTTGGCATCTTTCTGACGCCCGCAGGCATGGCCAAGTCTCTCGGCTCGCCATTTTGGCTGCTCACCGTCTGGCTCATCGTCGGCGCCATGACGCTAAGCGGCGCTCTCTGCTACGGCGAACTCGCTGCGCGTTATCCAAGATCCGGCGGTTCGTACGTCTATCTGCAGGAATGTTTCGGCCCCAGAGTCGCTTTTCTTTATGGCTGGATGTGCCTCCTGGTCCTGGACCCGGGTTTGACCGCGGCTCTCGCAACAGGCACGGCAAGTTATACCGCCTATATTTTTCACTGGCCTCCAGCGGCCACAAAATACGTCGCCATGTCCATTGTTCTTTCGCTGGCCCTGCTGAATACTTTCAGCACCAAGGTCAGCGCCAGTTTTCTTCGAAGGCTCACCTGGATGAAAGTCGGTGTTCTCCTTCTGCTCACCCTTTGGGCCTTTGTGTTTCGCGTCGGCCACTGGTCGAACTTCATTCCGTTTTTCGCGCAGCGCTCGGGTTCCATGCCGCTGCTGCCGGCGTTAGCAGGAGCCATGGTTGGTGCCTTCTTCTCCTTCGGCGGCTGGTGGGATGTGACGAAAATAAGCGGGGAAGTACGCGATCCGGAAAAGACCATGCCCCGAGCCATGCTGCTCGGCGTCTTGATCGTCACTGCCGTTTACCTTCTCGTGAGCATCGTCTTCGTCTATCTGGTTCCGCTGCACAACGTAACTTCCGACGAAACGTTCGTGGCGCAAGCCGGCGAAGTCCTGTTCGGCCCGCTCGGCGGAAAAATTCTCGCGGCGGTCGTCGTATTCTGCGTTTTGGGGAGCCTCGGCGTCTTCATGATCTGCGCACCTCGCGTCTATTATGCTATGGCCAAAGACGGCTTGTTCCTCTCCGCGGTGGCAAAAACGCATCCGCGCTTCGGTACACCCGCCCGGGCCATTGCCATGCAAGCCGCGATCGCCTCTCTGCTGATTGTTCTGGGTACTTTCGGGCAGATCATCGCGTACTTTATTTTCGTAGCCGTCTTTTTTCTCGGTCTGACCGTCGCCGGCCTTTTCGTCTCGCGAATACGCGCGCCGCAGACAAGAGTCAGTTGTGAAACCTCACGCCACCGGGTTGCAGCTTCAGTTTTCTTGACACTTGTCCTTCTTCTTCTCGTCCTTCTGGTGGCACGCAGCCCGCGACAACCAGCCCTCGGCTGCCTGGCCGTGCTCGCCGGTCTGCCTCTGTATCAATTCACGCGCCATAAACAGGAAGACCCGAGCGCCCAGGTGCCGACTGCTTGAGCCAGCCGGCCATAACCGCTAAAGCTGTTCTGATGATTACGTAGTCGGTGGCGTGGGATCGCCGCACCCGACGAACTCCCTCAGCACGCGATTTCCTTTGTATTCAAGTTCATCGTGAATCCCAATCTTGCTGGTGTAGTAGCCATGCACCGTCAAACGCTTCAGTTCGCGAAAAAGTCGCACTTCCGGGAGCTCGGTCATCTGCTCGTTGTCGGAAAGCACTTTGAGAACCGCAATCTTTTCTTCCGTGCTGGCATCAACGAACGATCGTCCATGGTAGTGTTGGCTCATCGATTCCACGAGCCGCAGTCCTTCGCGCCACAGTGCTTGCTGTTGGTCGTCCGTGCTCTCCCGGACAGTCTGTTCGATAAAATCGGCCACTTTTGCGGCTTTTGCTCCACCGGAATGGCTATCAGCGGGAATGATTGTCTCGGATAACTCTTCGATCAGCGTGTGCTGCGCCGGCGTGAAAAACCGCGCACCAGGTTTCGCTTCCCCGCCCGCGGCCTGAAGCGTCCTAGGAGCGGACCCTTCGGCAGTCTGCGATCCCCCCGACAATTCAACTGTCGACACCCCCGGCAACGGCAAGACGGCCGCCCCCAGAACCGTCGCCGAAGTCTTTAGCCACTGCCGCCGGTCCTGCTTCAAATCGATGGGATCTTTTCGGGACATGGTCCCTCCTCGCATTCCAGCCCATGGTCTGTCTTGGTGCAAAAACTTCTACAAATCGTTCTTGGCCAATTGATCCGCCAGGTAGTCGCACGAGCGCCAGCACAGCGCCATGATCGTCCACGTGGGGTTCTGACAACTGGCACTCACGAAAGCGCTGCCGTCGACCACGAACAGATTCTTTACGTCATGCGACTGCTGAAATTGATTCAGCACCGAAGTTTTCGGATCATCTCCCATGCGCGCCGTGCCCAGCTCGTGGATCGACCATCCTTCGGTAAGCACCCGGTCGCTCACAAAAATAATCTTGAAGCCTGCGGCCTCGAACATCTCCTGCGCGGTCTCCTTCATGTCCGCCGCCATGTGGTGCTCGTTATCGCCGAACTTATAGTGAAAACGTAGCGCCGGAATGCCCCATTTGTCCTTCACCACCGGATCGAGATCGACAAAATTCTCGTAACGAGATAACACTTCGCCAAACGCACCCATGGAGATGTACGAACCCTGATTCCGTCGAATCTCTTCCTTGAACGAAGCGCCAAACCCGGGACTGTCCGTGCCCGGCGGAAACATCCCGCTTCCGCTCCCGCCTTCAAATCCATAACCTCGGATGAATTTCGGATGCTTCTCCGCCAGATTGCGAAAACGCGTCAGGTAAAAACTGCCCGGCCGCCCGTCGTCAAGCGTCGGTGGTTTCCCGACCAGGTCGGTCGCCTGGCCGGCCACGTGCGGTCCCATGATGTGTTCGCAAAAATTGTGGCCGACGTGGCCGCTGGAGTTGGCGAGCCCCTTCGGATAGAGGCGCGATTTCGAAAGTAAAAGAAGCCGCGCCGATTCCAGCGTAGACGCCGCCACAATCACCGTTTTTCCGCGCACCGTGTAGTCCTTCATGGTCTCTGAATCTGTGAAGTGCACTCCGGACGCTTTGCCAGTTTGTGGATCGACAGTGATTTCTCGCGCCACCGAGTTCGTGCGCAAAGTCAGATTACCGGTATCCATTGCGGGGTAGATCAGCCCAGTAGGCGAATCAAACGCGGCGTGGATGTCGCAGCCTCCTTTGCGTGAACAAGCACCGCGTCCATAGCACCGGCTGCGATATTTATTGTGCTTCAAGCCGTCCGTGGTTACGCCCGCTCTGTACTGGGTAAGCACGCGTCCCATCTTCTGGATGCCCTGCTTGAGGGTCACTTCCGCGCAGTTCAATTTCGTGGGCCGCTGAAACAAGCTGTCCGGCAGATACGGCAGATTCTCTTTCACTCCGGTAATGCCGAGATACAAATCCACCTTATCGTAATAAGGCGCGATGTCGCTGTAGCTGATCGGCCAGTTTTCTCCGTACCCGTCGCGGTCCTTGGCCTTGAAATCGTAGTCGGAGAGCCGCAGCGCCAGCCGGCCCCAGATATTTGTCTTGCCTCCCAGACACCGCGCACGGACCCACGCGTAATTCGTTCCCGTGTAGGGATTGTCCCGTTCGTTGACCACGATGTTTTTCATGTAGTCGGTGCTGCCGATATAGCTGTAAAGACTCTTTGATTTTTCAAAGCCCGGGCCATAGGGCGGCCTTCGAATCGTGTACTCGTTATGATTCAGCGCATGCGAGCCGGGCGGCAGCCCTCCCCGGTGCGCGTTGTCGTAAGGCCATTCCATCGAACGCAGCTCCTGTTCGATGTTGAGTTTCTTCCCCGCTTCAAGCAGCAAAACTTGCAAGCCGTGGCTTGTCAGAACATGCGCCGCCATTCCTCCGGCCGCGCCCGATCCGATAATCACCGCATCATATTTCTTGCCCAGGTCTAGTTCCGGCTCGGCCATAGGTAATCTCTCTTTCTCTGCGCTGCAGCGACTCCCCCGCATTCAACAATGAACTCCCATCTTTGTCCAGTTCAACCGCTTCTGGCTTTCTCTAGCAATGGCAACCACGGTACAGGCCTTTGGCAGCTGAGTGATACAATTTTCGAGCCATGCCTCCGACGGACATCCCGCAGCCCAACGTCATCCGCACCGTTCGCCTTCGCGGCATGGATCTCCTGAACAATCCGGCCCTGAACAAAGGCACGGCCTTCACCGAAGACGAGCGTGAGAGGTTCGGCCTCATCGGTCTTCTTCCGCCGGTTGTCGAATCCCTTGACGACCAATGCGCCCGTGCCTATCAAGCTTTTTCTCTCAAATCGAACGACCTCGAACGCCACATCTATCTCCGCCAGCTTCAAGACACCAATGAAGTTCTCTTCTATCAGCTCCTCCTCGCTCATATCGACGAGATGCTGCCCATCGTATATACCCCGGTCGTCGCGCTCGGCTGCCAGGAGTTCAGCCACATCTATCGGCGTCCACGCGGCCTGTTCATTTCCTATCCGCTCCGCCGTTCGATTCCTGCGCTCCTCGCCAATCACCCGAATCCCGAAGTCGATGTGATCGTGGTTACCGATGGTGAACGGGTTCTGGGGATCGGTGACCAGGGCGTAGGCGGCCTCGGCATTCCCATTGGCAAGCTTTCTCTGTACACCCTCATCGGCGGAATTCATCCTGCGCGCACTCTGCCCATCGTTCTGGACGTTGGCACCAACAACGAGGAACGTCTCCGCGACCCGGAATATCTCGGCTGGCGTCACGCGCGCATCACCGGCGCCGACTACGACAGCTTCATCGAAGCCTTCGTGCGAGCCGTCCAGCAAGTTCTGCCCGCCACGCTTCTCCAATGGGAAGATTTTTCCGGCGTGCACGCGCGTCCTATTCTCAATCGTTACCGCGATCAAATGCTCACCTTCAATGATGACATTCAGGGTACTGCCGCCGTGGCCTTAGGAGCGATCCTCTCGGCCGTTCGCGTTGCCGGCTCTTCTCTCCGCAATCAAGAAATCATTTTTCTCGGCGCTGGTTCGGCAAGCACCGGAGTCGCCGATTATCTCCGGGCTGCCTTAGTCACCGAAGGCCTCTCGGAAGAAGAAGCCCGCAGCCGCCTCTGGATGGTCGATCGCGACGGTCTTCTCCATTCCGACCGGACCGACCTTACGCCCGAGCAGCGCATCTACGCGCAGCCTCTCAGCCGAATTTCATCCTGGGCGCACAAGGGCTCGGCCAACATCGGCCTCGCCGACGTCATCCACAACCTTCGAGCAACGGTCCTTATCGGTCTCTCCACCAGCGGATCTGCTTTCACCGAGCCCGTCGTTCGGGAAATGGCTGCCAAGGTGGATCGCCCCATCATTCTTCCCCTTTCAAATCCCACGGAACACTCCGAAGCCCGTCCTCAAGACTTGTATCGCTGGACAAACGGCCGAGCCCTGGTCGCCGCCGGCTCGCCTTTCCCGCCCGTCCATTTCGAAGGCCGCAGCATCCCCATTTCCCAGTGCAACAACATTTACATTTTTCCGGCGATCGGACTCGCCGTCGTCGCTTTGCGGCTCTCCGCGGGAATCGCTGGGGCCGAGCGGATTACCGATGCCATGATGATCGCCGCCGCGCGCACCCTCGCTGAGCATTCTCCGGCCTTGAAAGACCCATCTGCGCCTCTTCTCCCCGCCTTAGAAGATCTCCGCGGTCTCGCCGTGGAAATCGCTTTTGCCGTGGCCCAGGAATCGGCACGTTCCGGCATGGCCCCCGTGCTCGATTCTTCTTCCGCGCTCCGTTCGCAAATCCTTGCGAACCAATGGACTCCCGCGTATCCGGCCTACGTCGCCACCTGGTCTTAAGGCCAAGAAGCCCGCGTCCCGCCCAGCAAACCTGCCGTGAAGAATTCCGCAAAACGCTACCCGTCTTAGTTGCCCCTTCCGAGCACACCTGGCTCGCCTCTCCTCGTATCGCGATACTTCCGGCGTTTTTCCGATCTTGGTTTTGACCAAACTATGATCGATCAGCGTCGGCGCCATCGTTTCGCTCATCCAAAGGGTGGCGGGTCGAATTGTGGGCGGCCTGGCCTCGAGGGCGTACCGGTGTGCGACATGATTCTGTCCATCGAGGATGTACCCATAACCCGAAACGGGATCGTGAATTTCAATGACCGCTGCGTCTCGGGTGTCGGCAATTCCGTGACACCGACGCTAGGGCCAAGCGTAATGGTGTTAGAAACCTGGTGTCTGGCAGAAGATGCAGGCTGTTGCCGGGCAACCGCAGAGGTGGCTAGACCGCAGGCTGCCGAAGTGAAGCAGCACAGTGAAGCGAAAGCCAGGGCTAGCCGGGCAGTGTGTTTCATTAGGTTCCCCCATCGTCAAATTTCGAGGCCGCCATGTTAGCTGGGATGTTAGTGTTCTTGTTTGTTCTGTCGAACGCCGAAGAGACGGCCACCAAGGCGCGGCCGGGGATGGGCGGGAGCTCAAAAGAGCGCGCGGCGCAAGGCTTGCTGACATACAATTCGGGCGACCAGAGGGGAGACTTTCTGCCAGGAGCCGGCTTATGAGACTCGGAATCCGCAAAACGTTCAAGATCCTTGCGCCGGGAAATTCTCTGCGAAAGAGAGTGGCGTACAGCCTGGCGATCGCAAGGTTTATTCTGGTGCCGGTGATTCTCCTCGCGGTGTATTACCTGTTCGAGATGGGCTGGATTGTGGACCGCATCGTGAACGTGGACGCCCCGGCCGCGACGCTGGCGCAGCGGGCTTCTATTGAAATTCTGGAAGCGCGGCGCGCGGAACGAAATTATTTGTTGCTGCACGAGGCCAGCTACCTTGCGGCGAACCGTGAGTCACTGGGAATAACCCGACAGATTGTGAGCCAAATACAGGAGCTCGAGCCCCAAGACATGGGAGAAACACAAAAGGCGCTGGAGGCCCTTGGCGTATACGAACAAAGACTGAGCACGGCGGTGTCCGCGATCGGGCAACCAGGGCAGGCGGATGCGGACCGTATCCAGGCCGTGGTGCGGGCTTATGAAAAGGATCTCAACGATTTGCTGCGAGTGGCGAATTTGAAGAGACGCGCGCAGTTGATCGAGGAGCTGCGCAACCGCGTGGGGTCGTTTGATACGCAGATCTCGGAGACGGTTCAGGCAGGGAATCCCGCGCTGGCGCCGGTCACCGCCGATTTGCAGACTTCGAGTCAGGAGGTTTTGGGATTGCTAAGTGAGCTTGAGACAGAAAATTGGAAGAGAGTGGAAAACGATCATCGGGAAGCGCGGCGCTTGATGCGATCGGCGGAGTGGGCGCTGACCATCGTGTCCGCGATCACACTTTTGTTCAGCGTGTGGGTGAGTTTTATTTTGCCGCGGCAGGTGGTGAAGCCGCTGATCAGTCTGCGGGATGCCGTGGATCACGTGGCCCAGGGGAACGGCGCGGTGGATTTTGAGATTGCGGGACGTGGGGAAGTGGCGGAACTGGCGAGGAGTGTGCAGCATTTGATTGCGCGGCTGCAGCAGAATGCTTGAGCGATTGATGGTGACAACAACTCTTTGGTTGAATTGTTATCTCGCTGATGTCGATAGCCGCTTAACGAGTTCGTAGAGGAAGGCCTGACCCTCGTAGAAGGACTCGACGCCCAGGCGTTCATCGCGCCCGTGGAAGCGAATGTCGTCGCGGTCCATGAAAAACCCCTGGACGCCATACGTGGGAATGCCGGCGGCGCGAAGATATCTGCCGTCGGTTGCGCCCATAACCATGATGGGAACGGTTGGAACTCCTGGCCACGTGCGCGTGGTGATATCACTTACCGCCTTGAGCAGGTCGGGGCGCATCGGAGAAGCGGCGGCTTTGCTGAATTCGCTTAACTGTTTGACGCTGACCTGATCATCCGCCACAACTTTTTGCAAAGTGCTTAGGACGTATTCGGGAGCGTCTTCCGGCAGGACTCGGCAATTTACGGTGGCGGCGGCGAGTTGCGGCAGTGCATTGATGGCGTGGCCGCCCTCGAGCATGGTGGCGACGCAAGTAGTGCGAAGAGTGGAATTCCATGCGGGGGAGGCGGCCGCGACTCGCTCCATGGATCCCTCGGATCCGGAGGCGACCTTGCTGAGATCGTCCGTGAGCGGGCCGGCTTCGATTTTTGACATCTGCTCGAAGTACGCCGCGGTGACTTCATTAGTCTTCAGGGGAAAGCCGAAGTCGCCGAGACGCGCTAAAGCGCCAGCGAGATGATAGATGGCGTTGTCGTGCACAGGCATCGAGCTATGGCCGCCCTTGTTGCGCACTTCGAAGCGGAAATTCAGGACGTATTTCTCGCTGACCTGCAAATCGTTGGATATTTTCTTGCCTTTGGATTCTTCGCCCCATCCGCCTTCGTTCAGTGCCAGCTCCGCTTCGATTAGATCGCGGTGATTCTTTAGCAGCCAGTCGACGCCGTTGTACGGCCCGCCGCCCTCTTCGTCGGCAGTGAGAGCGACAATGATGTCGCGATCGGGCTTGAATCCTTCTGTTTTGTACTGGATAAGGTTGGCGATCCAGACAGCGGCTTGAGCCTTGTCGTCACCGGTCCCGCGGCCGTAAAAGAAGCCGTCCTTCTCAAGGAATTGAAAAGGGTCGGTGCTCCAATCTTCACGCTTGGCCTCGACGACGTCGATGTGGGCGAGCAGAAGAATGGGTTTGCGCGCGCCCGTGCCGTGATAGCGAACGACAAGATTGGCCTTTTTTGGAATCGCGCCGCCAACAAAGATGTCGGAACCGGAAAACCCCGCGGCTTTCAAGCGCGCTGCGGCCGCTTCCGCAACCGGAGTTGTGGAGCCGGTCGTGAAGCCCGACTGAATTTCGATGAATTGCTTGTAAATGTCGTGGGCCAGCTGTTTTTCGGCATCGGGACGAGTGCTTTGCGCGTTAGAAGAAGCAGCGCAGATAAATACCAGGAGCGCGATTCTAGAAGCGAGCCGGATTTTTGCATTTTGCATGGTGGGATTCTTGCATGGCGAAGGCCATCGCGCAACTTTAGGGCGTTGCCGCAACGCGAAAATATCGAAAGTGCGCGGGCGCTCGACATACGCCGTAGCTTAGGCCCACTGGTAGCCTTGCTTGGCCAGCGGGAGAGAGCGGGTGCGCTTGCCTGTGACGGTAAAGATGGCGTTGCAGACGGCGGCGAAAAGCGGCGGAAGCGCCGGCTCGCTGAGTCCGGTAGGGGGATTGTCAGTCTTCAAGAAATGGGCTTCGATTTCTGGACGCAGCAACCAGCGGCGCCCGATAGTTCTGATAGTCCTAGGGGTCACGGGTTCGACTGATCCCGGTGGGTTCATAGCGCCTCCCTAGCTTAGGCCCATGCTCCTCTTTCCGAGCTTTCGCGGCTCGAGAAAGCAAGCCTTCGGCACCTTCGACGAACCGCGGAATTATAGCGCGGGGTTGATCAAACGGGCAGCGGAACCGAGTGGAAGCACAAATTGAGGAGTTCTAGAGCCAGGGTAAGCAAAGGGGCGGGGAGGAGAATAGAAATCTTGCAAGTTACAGAGAGAAATTCGTTCTAAGGACGTCCCAGCAAGCAACCCGGCGTTCAGAATGCTAACTCTAATCAGCTAACAAACCAGAGCAAGAACGCCGTTCGTCGAGAACAGCGCCTATTACTCTCGAGACGGTCCTCCATTCTCCGGGTTGATAAGAGCATCAGCCGAGGCAATTCCTGGAAGCTAGAGGTGTCGAAAATGACCAGCTTAAACGTATTGGTTTCTCTCCTCGACGAAAATCGCAAGTCCTGGCGTTTGTTTGTTTGCGTGACGGCCGCGCTTTTGCTTGGCCCGAGCCATTCGCCGGCGCAGACGGCATCGCACGCGCCCGGATGGGTAGTGATCACCATCGGTGACTATAAAACCCTGCATGCGAAAGCGTATCCTCCTGAGCGCGAACCGGAAGCACCGCCAGTGGACGCGACGCTAACGCGTGTCGACTACGACTTGCGCATCGACGGCGACCTGGCCACAGGCCGCGCGAGCCTCACAGTCGATGTATTGAAGAATGGCTGGGTGCGCGTGCCGATTCCTCGAGGATTGCTGGTGCGCGAAGCAAAACTTGACGGCAAGCTGGTTTCCCTTGTGCCCAGCGTGGCGGGAAAGGATTCCAACCAACTCTCAGCGTTACTCTCGCGACCCGGACGCGCAGTTTTGTTACTGGACATCGCACTGCCGGTTGTATCGACGGCCGGCGAAGAGAGCATCTCTTTGCCTTCCACCGTTTCGGGAGTCACTCGCGCTTCGGTTCGCCTTCCGAGGCAAGGCGTGGACATCAAACTCACCGGCGGACTCTTGGCAGAAAAATCCGAACCCGGCGCGGAAAGCAAATGGCTAGCGTACGCGCGCGGTAATGAGCCGCTTACCTTTAGCTGGAAAAGAAAAACGGTGGATCACCGCAGCAGCCAGGCGTTGCGTCTGCGCGGCTCGCTGACCGAATTGACCGGGCTCGGCGAAGACACCGCCACGATCGTGGCGGAGGTCAACATCGAAGTAACGCAAGGCGCCGCGCGCGAGGTTCGCGTCGCACTGCCCGACAAAGTGACGATCAACCAAGTGGCGGGCGCGACGGTGGCCGACTGGGAAATGAAAGACGGGCAGCTGGCGGTGACCTTTCTCGAGCCGGTCGAGGGAAACGCCAAGTTTATCGTGAGCGGAGAAACGCGAAGCCCGCGCGATGGTCAGATCGAAATCCCGTTGCTGCGCCTGATGAATACCGAACGCGACACGGGAGGCGTGGCCGTGGAAGTCCTCGGCGCCGGAGAGATCAATAAGTTCAAAACCGAGGGACTGGAGAACGCCGACGCAAGCGACCTGGGCGAAATCGTCTCGAGCCGGCAATCCGCTTCACTCTTCGCCTTTCGGTTCCGATCGGGCGACCGAAAGACGGCAAGATCGCTCACCGTGAACGTAGCGCGCTACACCTCCCAGGCCGTGCTGATGGCCAACGTCGCCGAGGCGCGTTACAACGTTTTGATCACCAACGAAGGAAAGCTGTTGGTCGAGGCGCGATACGCGGTCCGCAATAACCAGCGCAACTTTCTGAAGATCACTTTGCCTCCCGGCGCGACGCTCTGGAGCGCCTCCTTGGCGGGTAATCCCGTCCGACCGGGGCAGTCGCCCGACGGCAGCGTGTTGCTGCCTCTAGAGAAATTTCATGCCGGAGAGGAATCGCCGGAGTTCGCCGTGGAGATCGTTTATATCGGCCGCGGAACAACGTGGAATGACAAAGGACAATTCAAGCTGGCCCTGCCTGCGCTGGACTTGCCGATATCGCGAACGGGACTGCTCGTTTATCATCCGCCGCTCTTCAAGGTAACGCCGGAACCGGGCTCATTCCGACCGGAAGCATACCAAGAGCCCATCTCCCGAGCGCTCGGTCCCGCTCCTCCAGCCAGAATCGCGGCGCCCATAAACGTGCGTGCTCCCGGGCCCTCAGCTCCTCCACCGCCCCCGGGCCTCGCGGTCTCGGCTATCAGCGACTCCAAAATGGAGGTTGCCCAGGTTTCCACGGAGGCCCTGGTCGACAATTTTCGACTGACTCTCGAAGGTGGAAAAGCCGCGGGGATTCTTCCCATAAAGGTTGCGTTTGCCGGTTTGGGGCCCTCTCTCTATCTAGTTTCCGAACTCACAGGTGAAAACCAATCTCCCAGTACCGATCTGAATTATCAGCGCGAGCGAAAGGCAGGTGGTCGATGAAAAACAGTTTACTGGCAGTGGCGTTTCTAATAAGCATCCCCGCATTTGCACAAGACAGGATCACTCCTCCCGTTCCGCCGGCAGGGAACGTGACACTGCCCCTCGATGAGTACAACCGCTTGCTCCAACTGGCCAACAAGTCGCCCCGGAGAGTGGAGTCCGCCCCGCTCCCCTACACCATCAAACGCAGCGACTTAAAGTTGCGCGTCGCGAATGAAACAGTGATGGGAACCGTTCAATTCGAAGGCCAAACATTCAACCAGGGCGAAACGAAAGTCCCGCTCACTTCGGGAATGACGATCCTGGACGCTCGCCAGGAAGCGAAAGGTTTGCCCCTCGAACAAGAAGACGGCACACAAACGGCGATTCTCGCCGGTCCCGCCGAGTTCTCTGTCGTTCTCGATGCAGGTCTGCCTTTGAACATCGAAACAGGCCGCGCGTCGTTCAGTTTGCCGGTGCCGTCTGCAGGCAGCGTGCGATTGACGCTGGAAGTCCCTGGCGATCACACCAACGTGAAGTTGAGTCCTGGCTTGATCACCAGCCGTGCGTCCACGAACGGGAACACCACGATCGAAGCGACACTCGTGCCGGGGCAAACTGCAAACATCTGGTGGGCGACGCGAGAAGTGCTGGCCCCGGTCGTCCCGCGTGAAGTGCGTTTTCTTTCCAACCTGAAGACGCTCGTTTCTGTCAGCGAAGCGGACCTGCGGCTCGCCGTGCTTGCCGACATCAACGTGATCCAGGGCGAACCCACGCAATTCGAAGTGGAAGTCCCTGCCGGCTACGAAGTAATCGGAGCATCCGGCGCTTCGGTCGATTCCAGTGATGTGCAGTCAGGCGTTTTGACTCTGAAAGTGAACGCACCTGCACAGCGTACCCACCAGTTCCTGATCTCAATGGAAAAAGCCATCAGCGTGACGAAAGCAGACCTGCCATTCCTAAGCGTGAAAAACTCGCAACGGGAAACGGGCGAAGTGCTCATTGAAGGCGTTGGGACCATGGAACTCACGGCGACCGAAGGCGGAAGCCTGAAGCGCATGGACATCAAGGAAACAAATCCTTATCTGCATTCCCTCGCGCGCTCTCCGTTGCAAGCGGCATTTCGCTACCACCGGCAGCCTGCGGAAAATCCGCGCCTCGCGCTGGAATGGACGCGATTTCCGGACAGCAGCGTGCTCGCGGCGATTGCCGAACGCGCCGTTGTGACGACGCTGGTGACGACAGAAGGCCGATCCCTGACAGAAGTGAAACTCACAGTAAAAAATCAAGTGCAGCCCTTTTTGAAAGTGGAGTTGCCGAGAGGCGCGAGCATCGTCTCCGCTGATGTCGCTGGCGAAAAGGTCAAGCCCGTAGAGGGCGCAGATGGCCAGCGCGTGCCGCTGTTGCGCCCCGGGTTCCGGCCCGTCGATTCTTACGAAGTATCCTTCGTGTTCATGGACTCGGGCGCCCCGTTTGCAAAGAAGGGCGGATCGGAGTTATCCCTGCCGAAAATGGATGTTCCCATCACCGTGCTGCACTGGGAGGTCTTTCTCCCGGAGCAGTACAAAGTGAAGGATTTCGGCGGCGATGCTTTGGCCGCGAGCCTGTTGCCGGCAGCGCTGGAAGGAGTCGCGGGTGCTGCCAGCGTGGAGTTTTACGATGCCGGGGCGGCCGACCGGATTGCGCCGCTCGAACTCCTGCCAGGACAACTCGGCGGCTACATTATCGACCCGAGCGGCGCGACAGTTAGGAACGCGCAGGTGAGCGTAACGCCGTTGGACACGGGAATCGTGCGGAACGCGACGACGGATTCGTCCGGCCGTTGGATCGTCGGAAACATGCCGTCGGGAAGGGTGCGAGTCACCGCCGCCATACAGGGATTCCGAACCACTGTGCGCGACGTCCTTTATAATGCTAATTATCCTGCGTCGGTTAGTTTTGCGTTGCTTGTAGGAAGCGTTTCGGAATCGATCGAGGTGCGCGGGAAAGATCAGGAGAACGAATCGCGGCGAATCGAGCGCGACTTGAAAAAGAACCAGGCCGCGGCTTCGGGCACGGCCTCGAGCAATGTGCTGAATCTTCAGCGACGCGTGGCTGGCGTGCTGCCGGTCCAGGTCGACGTCCCGCGAGCAGGCAGTTCGTACAGCTTTGTGCGCCCGCTCGTGCTGAACGAAGAAACCAAGATCACATTCACTTACAAAACCAAATAGATTCCGCCGTCGCCGGCGGATTGCCCGCGTTCGAAACGGCCAGGAGCTTTTGCCCCTGGCCGTTGCCGTTACTTCAGATTAACAATTCAGGACGAAGCGAACCGCTAGAGATTCGCTTGGTGTGCGGGAACTAAGTGCCACATTAGGCGGAATTTAGAACGAGTGGGAAGCGCAAGAGAGACTTAGGGAAACGCCAAGGGCCGCTGAAGTCGTCTAAGACTGCAGATGCGGAAGCAAAACAGAAGACTTTACCGAGCAGCCCGGCGTAGATTTACTTAGGCCGAGCCAAGAGGAGGTTGAAATGAAGGCCATCGCCAAGGTTTTGTCGGGTTCACTGTTCTACTTGTTAGCGCTAGGGCTAGTGGCAGAAGCTCGGCCTTTTCAGCAGGCTCCGCCCGCCCAGACTGCCGGTTCCGCGCAGGGCGCGGACACCACGCAAACGCCGGGGCGCGGCGGCGAGAGGCGCCCAGGGCTGTTCGGGAAATTGACGGCGGTGCACGACCAGTCCGTCGAGATCACCAGGCAGGGCGGGGACACGGTAACCGTCAAGATCAGCGGGACTACGCAGTTCCGGAAAGAGGGAGAGGCGGCCAAGCTCGGCGATCTCAAGGTCGGCGACATTGTATTTGTACGTGGCGCAGAGAATCCCGATCACACCTGGACCGCGGAAATGATTGGGACTCGCCCCGGCGGCGCATTTGGCGCCGGCCCGGGTGGCGGTGGGGGGCAAGGTGCACGCGGCGGTCCTGGTGGTGGTTCCGGCGGCGGGCGGCCGGCGGGCGTACTTGGCCAAGACTACGTCTTCGGCGAAGTGAAGGCCATTGATGCGCCCAAGCTGACCATTCTCCGCCCGGACAAAGTGACGCAAACCGTTGAGCTGAATGAAGAGACCTCCTTGCGAAAAGGCCGCGACAGCATCACGATGGCGGATATTCAAGCCGGCGACCACATCATGGTGCGCGGCGCGATGGCCAACAACGCGTTTAAGCCGAAATCTGTAATGGTGATTGGGCCGGAACAATGGAAGCGGATCGAGGAAATGGGAATGTCCGGTGGACCACCCGCAAATCCGCCCAAAGAGAATAACCAGCCGCAGAAACCGCCGGAGCCGCCACATTGAGATCGTTCGTTCGGACTGTGGTTTTCCTTCTGGTGGCCTTTGCAGTTCCTTGCTTCGACGCGCAAGAAAATCCGCCCGCCGCGCCGTCAGCTTCCTACCAAATCACAGGAAGCGTTCACAGCGGAAAAACTCCGTTGCCGGGCGTGTCTCTGTCGGCTTCCAACACATTGACTGGAAAGAAATACGCGGCCGCAACGGTTTCCGATGGGACGTTTGTTCTGACGGGACTGCCCCGTGGACGCTATGTCCTGCGCGCGGAATTTATGGGATTTGCGCCGCTGACGCAAGATGTGGTGCTGAATCCTGAAAATCCATCCGGGAAGGCGGATCTGGAATTGATTCTTGCCTCGCGTCAGGTGGAAACCAACGAGCGGAGTGCAGCTGCGGCGATTGCCGGGCGCGGTTTCCAAAGTCTGTCGATCGACTCTAGCGAGGCCGCCTCGGGAGCAGGGAATGCGGGTCTCGCGGTAGGCACCGGACAAACTCCGGGCGCGAACGAATTGTCAGGGCTGCCGCTGAATGGCGCCGGAGCGGATGCACCGACAGAATCGGTAAGCATCAGCGGCGTGCAGGGACGCACTCAGGATTTTGGAGCAGGCGGCGAAGGCGATCTCCAGGACCGCATTCAGGAATTCCGCGATCGCGCGCAGCAGCTGGGATTCGGAGGCTCGGGCGGCCCCGGTGGTGGGGGCGGCGGATTTGGCGGCGGCGGACCGGGAGGTGGCGGGCCGATTGCTTTTGGCCGGTTGGGGCGCGGCTTCAATGTGAATCAGCCGCACGGCAACGTATATTTTTATGACGATACTTCCGTGCTGGACGCCAGGCCCTTCTCGCTGAATGGAGAAGCACTCCCCAAGGCGGATTACAACCAGTTGCACTTTGGAGCGTACGTCGGCGGCCCGCTGAACATTCCGAAAATTTTTAATGGCGGCAACAAGACATTTTTTTTCGCAGGGTGGAGCGGAACTCGAGGAAGCACGCCTTTCGACGCGCTATCCACAGTGCCGACGGCGACAGAACGATCTGGTGATTTTTCCGCCTTGACGGCGGCGATCTATAATCCGGCGACCGGACAACAATTTCAATTCAACGGACAGTTGAACGTGATCGACCCGGCTCTCATCACACCGCAAGCACAAGCTCTTTTGCAGTACATTCCGCTGCCGAATTTGCCGGGAACCACACAGAACTATCATCAAGTGACTTCTGCCGAGAGCAATTCAGACTCTCTGAGTTTGCGGCTCGTTCACAACTTTGGCCCGGTGCCGGCGCAGGGAAATCGCCCGCCCGGCGGCGGAGGGCGCGGCGGTGGAGGTGGAGGCCGGGGAAGGTCACAGAACAACCTCAATCTGGGTTTGAGTTGGACAAAGACGACCAGCAACATCGTTGGTGCGTTTCCTTCGCTTGACGGTGGAACGAGCACGCAGGGTTTGAACGCCAACGCGGGCTGGGTCTACGGCAAGGGACGCGCAACGAATAATCTACGGTTCACGTACAACCACAACCATGTTTCGACGACGAATCTGTATTCGACAGCGACGGATGTGGCCGCGTTGGCGCAAATTGGCGGAGTGTCCACAAATCCGTTTGATTGGGGTATTCCGGGAATCAATTTTACCTCTTTTTCCGGCTTAAACGACCCGATGCCGCGACGCGAACTCGACCAGACCTATACGGTCTCCGACACGGTGATCTGGAGCCACGGGAAACACAACTGGCGCTTTGGAGCCGATTACCGCCGGATTTTGCAGAGCTTCCACGCGGCAAGAAACGCGGAAGGCACTTTTACATTTACAGGTTTTGCGACGGCGCAATATGTTGGCGGAGTCCAGCAGCCAGGAACGGGAAGCGATCTTGCGGATTTTCTTCTCGGCTTGCCACAGCAGAGTAGCGAACAGTTCGGCGCGGACACTTATGATTTTCGCGCGAACTCGTTTGATTTCTTCGCGCAGGATGACTGGCGGATCCGCGCGAACTTGACGCTTCTCCTTGGTCTCCGTTACGAATATCAGGGCCCGTTCACCGAAGCGAACAACCAAATTGTGAATCTGGATGTCGCGCCGGGCTTTACCGCGTCGGCGCCTGTTGAGCCTGGCGGGACCGGGTCCTTCGACGGTGTCTTCCCCGCTTCGCTGATTAGGCCGGACCGGAATAACTATGCGCCGCGTCTCGGGCTGGCTTGGAAGCCAATGAAACTGACGGTGGTGCGCGCCGGGTATGGCGTCAACTACAATCTGGCGCAATACGGCGCTGTGATTCAAAACCTTGCCTTTCAGCCGCCTTTTGCCAAAACGGCCACAAACACGGCGACCACTTTGGATTTCCTGAAGCTGGAAAACGCGTTTTTAAGCCCCGGGGTGGGCACGACCACGAATAACTTTGCGATCGATCCGAACTACAGGCTCGCGTATGTCCAGCTCTGGAACGTGGATGTGCAGCGCGAATTACGCGGCGGCATTGTGATGAACGTGGACTACAACGGCTCGAAAGGGACGCGGCTCGATACGGAGCGGGCTATTCTCATTCCCGGTTCGCAACCCTTCACTTACGAGTCGTCCGCGGGAAACTCGGTTTTTCATGCGGGGTCGATTCGTTTCAGGAAGCGGCTGGCAAAAGGGATCGGTCTCGGCGCAACCTATATTTATTCGAAATCGATTGATGACGCTTCTTCGATCGGCGGCGGGGGCGTCGTGGTGGCGCAAAATCCTTTCGACATTGCCGCCGATAGGGGGCTTTCCAGTTTCGACCAGCGCCACAAATTCACGGGGAACTGGATCTACGATCTGCCGTTCGGCGAGAACCGGAGATTTCTGCAAAAAGGATTTGTGTCTCACATTCTCGCAGGCTGGCAGTGGAGCGGGAATTTTACGGTCGCGAGCGGGTTGCCCTTCACGGTGCGGGTGCTGGGAGGAACGCTCGATATTCAACGCGGCGTAAGCGGGTCTTTGCGCGCGAACTTGGTACCAGGCGAATCGGTGAGCGTCAGCAATCCGACAACGAAGGAGTGGTTCAACACCGCAGCGTTCTGCCAGCCGGGAACGACGCTCACCAATCCGAGCGCGACGTGCGTGAACGCGAGCGATACCACATTTGGCGATGCCGGACGCAACATTCTGGAAGGGCCGGGGCAAGTGACGCTGGATATGTCGCTGAACAAGACGATTCAGATCAAGGAATACCGCTCGCTCGATCTGCGTATTACGGCGAACAACGTCTTCAACTATGTGAATTTCAGTTCCCTAGGGACGACGGTGAACTCGATCACCTTTGGCGAAGTGACGGGCGTAGGGAATATGAGGCGCGTGACGGTGCAGGCACGGTTCCGGTTTTGAGGGAGAAGGCCATGGTTGCCACACAAAGACAGATCGCGGCCATTGCGTGTGCTTGTTTGCTTCTCGAGTTTGCCGCTCCTTCGTTGGGGCAGCAGGCGTCGCAGCAGAGCCAACAACAGTCAGAAGCCGAGGCGCAGACGAAACCGCCGGCAACTTCCATCCGGGTCACTTCGGAGTTGGTGCTGGCGAATGTGGTGGTGCGCGACAAGAAAGGAAACCTCGTTCGCGACTTGAAGAAAGAGGATTTCACTTTGTTCGAGGACGGGAAGAAGCAGGATATTTCGACGTTTGATTTTGAAAATGTGGATCAGCTGGAGACGGCGGGTGCGGCGGAAAAAACCGTCACCGGGGAAGCGGCGGCGACAGCCGGGCCAGCGGGCGTGCTAAAGAAGAGCGACGCGCCGGTGATGAATGCGCGCGACCGGCGAGTGATCGTTTTGTATTTCGACTTTTCGGCGATGGAGCCCGAGCAGATAGAGCGCTGCGTGGATGCAGCGAAAAAATATATCAATCGGCAGATGCAGCCTGCAGACATTGTTGCGCTGGTTTCACTGTCGACGAACATGCGCGTTGATCTGGATTTTACAGACGATCAGCCCAAGATACTCTCCGTTTTGAGTTCGTACTCCACCGGTTCGGGGGAGGGTTTGGCAGCGGGTGATACGGGTAGCGCGGAGGGGACGGCGGAAAGCGGCGGCTCGTACACGCCCGACGATACGGATTACAACACGTTCAGTGCTGACTGGAAGCTGCTGGCGCTCGAGTCGACCATGCAGGCGCTGGGAAAAATTGAGCAGAAGAAGTCGCTCGTCTATTTCAGCAACGGGATTAGCCAGACGGGCACGGACAATCAGTCGGCGTTGCGCGCGGCGACCGCGGCGGCAGTGAAAAACAACGTATCGATTTACCCCGTTGATATCCGCGGCTTGCAGGCTTTTCCGCCGGGCGGGGAAGCGCAGAACGCCAGCTTGCATGGTCAATCTGCTTATAACGGTGCGGCGGTTTTGAACGACCTCAGCGGCAATGCCGCGTCGCAGGAGACGCTTTCGACGCTGGCGGCGGACACCGGCGGTAAAGCGTTCTTTGATACGAACGATTTCGGCGGCGTGTTTACGCAAATGCAGAAGGACAGTTCCGCGTACTACGTGCTGGGATTCACCAGCACGAATGCGCTAAAGGATGGACATTATCGCCGGTTGAAGGTCGAGGTGAAACGGGCTGACGTGAAACTCGAATTCCGTCCGGGATATTATGCCGGACGAGACTACCGGCATTCGAATCGCGCGGATCGTGAGGCGCAGCTGGAGGACGAACTCTCCGCGGAGTTGCCGCAGACCGATGTGCCCCTCTATGCGGGCACGGCTTATTTCCGTCAGGATGAATCACATTACTATCTGGCCGTTTCGCTGGTCGTACCCGGATCGCAAATTCCGTTCGTGCAGGAGAAAGATAAAGACAACGCCACCATCGACATTATTGGAGAGGTGCGTATCGGCGGCCGCGGCAAGGTGCCCGTGGGACAGCTTCGCGATACAGTGAAACTGGCGCTGGACAGCACGCAGCAGGTGCGGCGGAAGAATGTGCAGTACAACACGGGGTTTGTGCTTGCGCCAGGAAGCTATCACTTGAAATTCATCGTGCGCGAGAATCAGACGGGGCGCATGGGATCGTTTGAGACGGACGTGCAAATTCCGGATTTGCGCAAGGTGCCGCTGCGGATGAGTTCGGTGGTGCTGAGCAGTTTGCGTGCGCCGGTCACGAACGCGCCGAAGAAGAAGGTTGTGAACCCGTTGATTCAGGACCAGACGCAGCTGGTGCCGAATGTGACGCATGTGTTTACACGCGACCAGCATTTGTATTTGCAGTACGAGATCTACGATGCGGCGCGCGGGAAGGTGGCGGTCGCAGCAGTTCGGACGCCTGGCGGCCAGCCGGCGGCGCAGTCCAAGGAGACGCGCGAATCTATCCACGTTTTGACGAGCATCGAATTCTTGCAAGGAAACGTGAAGGTTTATGAATCGAAGCAAGTGGCCGCGACCGAAGTTACGGCTCCGGATCGGAAAGCGGTTGTTTTTCAAATCGATCTGCCATTGCAATCGCTCCAACCGGGCCTTTATGTTTGCCAAGTGAATGTGATTGATGATGTCGCGGGGAACTTTGCGTTTCCGCGATGGCCGATCTTGATTAAGGAGCCGGCTCCGGCCGCTACTCCTCGGACGCAGACTTCCTCCGGTTCCGGGCCGAGCTGATGGCCGCCGGCTGTCTATCGAGTTTGCGGCGGTCTCCAAGCCTCGACCGGCGAGGGAAAAAGCGAAGACCGACACGGAGGGCGGAACGCTTCATGAAGTAGCCCGATGCTGCTGACACCGCCGCCAAACAAACCAGCGTTATGAACGTCTGTGGACCTCCTTCACCATCGTTTGCGCTACTTTCCTTTTAGAGGCAAAGAGTCCGCAGCGGCGGAAATCCGTTGAAATTCACCGAGGCGTAGCTGCTGGTGTAGGCGCCGGCGTTGAGGATCTCGACGCGGTCGCCGCATTCGAGGTCCAGCGGCAAGTCGTAACCGGATCTCTCATAGAGAATTTCTCGGCTGTCACGGGTCGGCCCGGCGAGCACTAGCGGTCCGGGTATTCCCGTCCGCGTGGATCGCAGGCGGTATTTGATGCTCTCGCCAAAGCTTTCCGCTAGGTCGTCAAACGTTCCGACGTCGAGATACACCCATCGTGTTTCGTCGAAGCGCGACTCTTGCGAAACGAGCACGACTTCGCTCTGAATGACGCCAGCTTCCGCAACCAGCGAGCGGCCCGGCTCGAACATCACGTTCGGGTGTGAGCTGCCGAATGCCTCATCCAAAGCTTCGCCTATCGCGCTGGCATACTGACGGACCGGCGGAACGTCCGATTCATAGGGCCCTGGGAGACCGCCACCTATGTTCACGGTGTCCAGGATGAGACCCTCACGAGCTAGCGCGCGAAACAGGTCAGCGGTTTTCGAGAGCGGCCCGCTCCACGGGGTCGGATCCACCTGTTGCGAACCGACGTGTAAGGAGACGCCCATGGGATTGAGGCCGAGTTTCCGAGCCAGGAGAAGCAGGTCTGCCGCCATCTGGAGGTCGCAGCCAAATTTTTTGGAAAGGGGCCAGCCCGCGTGCTCGCCACTGGTTTCGAAGCGGCACAAGACGGCGGACTCGGGGGCCTCGATGGCTAGCTTGCGCAACTCCGCTTCGCTATCGAAGGCGTAGCGGAACACGCCGCGGCTAAAGGCATAGGCGATATCGGCGGATTTCTTGATCGTGTTTCCGTAGGAGAGACGGTGGGGCTCGATTCCCAGTGCCAGACACATTTCCATTTCGTAGCGGCTGGCTACATCAAAGTTTGCACCCATCCGTGCGAGCAGTGAGACGATTTCTCGCGCGGGATTGGCTTTGACGGCGTAGTGAATGGAGGTGCTGGGGAAGTGGTAACGCAGTTCGCGGTATTTGGACGCCACGACGTCCAAATCGACGGCGAGGAAGGGCGTCTCGGGGCGGGTGAGTAGGTACTGCTCGAGCTTGTCCGTTAAGCGGAGTTCGCTCCGATCCAATCGCTCCATCGCCAGGGTTGCCATGTCGTCCTCCGTTCTGAAATTAATTTTCCGGGGTTCAGCCTCAGCGGATATTGCGCGAGTAGGATATTTCTGGCAATAGTCTCGGGGTATTCACTTGCTGAACATTTGGTGACCGCGTAAGTTGCAGAAAACAAGTGGGGTGGTTGCGCAACTGAGGTAAGATGACCGGCCACGCGAGGGCTCCACTTGAAGAACAGCGCTATCCTCTTATTGCGGTGTCCGGATCGCAAGGGTCTCGATGCGGCCATTGCGGATTTTATCTACTGGCATGGTGGCGACATCCTTCATTTCGAGCAACACCAGGCTGGGGAAGAACGTTTCTATCTTGCCCGCGTCGAATGGGATCTCGAAGGGTTCGAGTTTGATCTGAAAGACTTTCCAAAATGGTTTGCGCCCATTGCCGAGGAGTTTTCGATTCGGTGGCGCATTACCAGGTCGCATTACCGTCCCCGCGTCGCCATTCTTGTTTCAAAATATGATCACTGTCTCGTTGACCTGCTCTACCGGCAGCGGATCGGCGAACTCGCGTGCGAGATTCCCTTGATGATAAGCAACCACCCGGACGCGAAACGCCACGCAGACTTTCACGACATTCCGTTCCATCTTATTCCGGTAACAAAGGAGAGCAAGCCGGAAGCGGAGAGGTGGCAGATCGAGTTGCTTCGCCAGAACAATATCGAGCTGGTTGTTCTGGCCCGGTATATGCAAGTGCTTTCCAGGGAGTTCATCGAGCAATATCCGCAGCAAATCATCAACATCCATCATTCATTCTTGCCCGCGTTTGTTGGGGCCAAGCCACACCAGCAGGCCTTTGATCGTGGTGTGAAAATTATCGGGGCCACAGCGCACTACGTCACGGAAGTGCTTGATGACGGGCCCATCATTGAGCAGGCCGTGGCGCGCATATCGCATCGCGACACGATCGAGGACCTGGTCCAGAAGGGTCGGGACCTCGAAAAGGTGGTGCTGTCCCGAGCCGTGCGCTGGCATATCGAAAATCGCATCCTGCTCTACGGAAATAAAACGGTCATTTTCGAATAGTATCGGTCGCGCAGGCCCGGGGGTGTTATTTCAAGAGCGCAAGGTCGCGCGCGAAGTGCATGTCACGGACGGTGGGCATCGCTATCTAGAGTTGCGTGTCGAGGTAGAGCAGAAAGTCGAGCGTCGCCGTTTTCAGACTCGATTTCTTTTCTTAGGGAGGCGGTCGATATGGCTGGTCGGCTATTGGGAAGCGAATCATCGAGACTCGCACGCTTATTCGCCTTACGAGAGCCACGCGGCGGCTAGCGACGGCGGGAGGCTCTGGCGGCTTGGCGCTGGTCGAGGGCCTGGCGAATCATGGACTTGATTACGGTTTGGCGGCTGATGTTGAGTTCTTTTGCAGCGGCTTCCAGCTCTTCGAGCATGGATACGGTGAAGTCGATGTTGACGCGCTGGATGGGTTTCATCATTTTACCGGAGTTGGCGAAAAAGCGTGAGACGTCTTTGCCGTTGTCGGCTAAGCGGGCGATGGTTTGGGCGGAGGGGTGCTTTTTCTTAGTGTGCGTTTTCTTCACAGAGTTTTCGTTCTGCTGGAGTCGCTTTCCATAAGGTCACCAGATGACCATATTCTTTTTTGGGGGGTTGTCCGTCTGGATGCCGGGAGTCGAAGGGCAAAGAGAAATTCAAAACCCGCAGTCTTGAAACCGAAGGCTGCGGCACCCCGCCGGTCAGAGTCGGTCAGTGACGTGACCTCCGGCGGAGCCACGCAGGGAGGGCCGGGATGACGTTGGCAATGCTTTTGAATGGACTTCTGAGGGAAATCGGAGTGGTAAAGGAATGCGTTGGGCTCACCGTGGGAGGTTTTCCCGGACTTACAGGCCCTTCCCCTAATAGAGTCCTCCACAAACCGGGACATCGCGAAGGCTGCTACTCGCCGTAGGGAACCCAGATGTTTTTGATTTGGGTTGCGTGTTGGAGGAAGAAGCGGCCTTCGGATTGTTGTGGGTTGAACCAGTCAAGGCAGCGGGCTTCGTTAGTGAAGACTTGTTTTAGATTGCCGATGGAGAGGGATTTCGCGGTGGCGCAAGCGGAGGCTTCGGCGAAGCACCACAGGGCGTCGATGTCGTCGTGCTCGGCGAGCGTTTTAAGGAGTTCGGCGGGGCGGCCGGTGACGATGTTTACGACGCCGGCGGGGAGGTCGCTGGTTTCAAAGATTTGGTAGAGGTCGCCGGTGATGAGCGGGTAAATTTCGGAGGGCACGGCGATGACCGTGTTGCCTACGGTAATGGCGGGCATGACTGTCGAGAGGAAGCCTAGGAGTGGGGCTTCCGCGGGGCAGAGGATGCCGATGGTGCCGATGGGTTCTTGCATGGCCAGGGTCACGTTGCGGAACGGGGGGTTGTGGATGGCGCCATCGTATTTGTCGGCCCAGGCGGCGTAGGAAAAGATGCGTTCGATACCCACGGCGACTTCAGATTCGGCTTGTTTTTTGCCGACTACATCGGAGAGACGGACGGCGATTTCGTCACGACGTTGGGAAAGATTTTCTGCGATGTAGTAGAGAACTTGGGCGCGGTTGTGGGCCGTGGCTTTGGGCCAAGTTGTGGCTTTGCGGGCGGCTTCGACGGCGTTGCGGATGTCTTTGCGATTGCCGAGGGGGGCTTCGCCGAGGAGGCGGCCGTCGGCGGCGCGGACTTCTGTGCTGTAGCCGGAATCGGGGCGGGCTTGTTTGCCGCCGATGAAGAGTTTTACGGTGCGGTCGATGGGCGGAGCGGAAGAGGCGACGTGGTCGTCCGCCGGGTTTCCATTGGAAACCTCGGGGAGCTGCTGATGCATTGCGAGAGGATGCGCTTGTAGCTGCGGCGCGTTTTTGAACCACGTGGGCTCGAGGTATTCGAGGAGGCCTTCGCGGCCGCCTTCGCGGCCGTAGCCGCTTTCGCGATAGCCGCCGAAGCCGCAGCTGGCGTCGAAGAGATTTGTGCAGTTGACCCAAACCACTCCTGCTTTGAGTTGCGCGCCGACGTTGAGTGCGAGGTTGATGCTTTCGCTCCAGACGCAGGCGGCGAGTCCGTAAACCGTGTTGTTGGCAAGCTCGACAGCTTCGCTTGGGGTGCGGAAGGTCATCGAGGCAAGAACTGGGCCGAAGATTTCTTGTTGGGCGACGACCGAGGTGGGATGCACGTTGCTTAGCAGAGTTGGGGGAAAATAAAGGCCGCGGGACGGCATGGGAATGGACGGTTGCCAGCACGTGGCGCCTTCGGCTACGCCTTGATCGACCAGGCGCTGGATGCGGTCGAGTTGCACGCGGGCGATGATGGCGCCGATATCAATGGCTTTATCGAGCGGCGGGCCGACGCGGAGAGTGTTCATGCGATCGCAAATTTTGGCGATGAGAGGTTCGGCGATGCTTTCTTGCATCAACAGGCGAGAGCCGGCGCAGCAGACTTGGCCCTGGTTGAACCAGATGCCGTCGACCAGGCCTTCGACGGCGCTGTCGAGGTCCGCGTCTTCAAAGATGATGAAGGGGGATTTCCCACCGAGTTCGAGGGAGAGTTTTTTGTGAGTGTGGGCGGTGGCTTTGCGGATGGCACGGCCGACTTCGGTGGAGCCGGTGAAGGCAATTTTATCGACGTCGGGATGTGCGACCAGGGCTTCGCCTGTAGAGCCGTCACCGGTGACGATGTTAACGACGCCCGGGGGAAGATCGATTTCCTGGCAGATTTCGGCGAAAGCCAGGGCGGTCAGCGGCGTGAATTCGGCGGGCTTTAGCACCACCGTGTTTCCGGTGGCAAGTGCCGGGGCGATTTTCCATGCCAGCATTAACAGAGGAAAATTCCAGGGAATGATTTGTCCGACAACGCCGCACGCGGTGAGGCCGGGGAACTCTTGTTCGAGGAGCTGAGCCCATCCGGCGTGGTGATAAAAATGGCGGGCCACCAGCGGGATGTCGATGTCGCGACTTTCGCGAATAGGCTTGCCGTTGTCTAGCGTTTCAAGGACCGCCAGGCGGCGCGAGTGTTTTTGGACTTGCCGCGCCAGCGCGTACAAATAGCGTGCGCGGGCGTGCGGGGTGAGCGCCTGCCAGGCGGGGAGAGCGGAACGCGCCGCTTTCACGGCGGCGTTTACGTCTCTAGCAGAACCTTGTGCGACGTCCGCCAGTTTTTCACCTGTCGAAGGATCCGTGGTGTCGAAATACTTGGTGTCGAAGGGGGCTTGCCAAGCGCCGCCGAGGAAATGGCCGAAGCGGCGGCTGTGGCCATCGAGCCAGGCGAAAGCCTCGCGGGGGTCTTCGGGCGCCGGGCCGTAGTCCATGGTGACGAATTTTTCGACGATGCTCATTCCGTTGTTCTCGATCGCTTCGTCAGGATTCCAAACGCCGGCAATGCCATCCGTGCGCGCATGGCAACGGTTTTACGCGATGGGATGACGATAATCCGCCGAATACCTGCCAGTGGCGTGGTGTTCGAGTTGCCGCTCGATGTCTGCGAGCATGCCGCTGGCGCCAAAACGGAAAAGATCCGACTTCAGCCACGATGGTCCTAGTTCGTCTTTCATGAGCGAGAGCCATTCTAGCGACTGCTTCGCGGTACGAATGCCTCCCGCAGGTTTGAAGCCGACGGCGAACCCCGTTTGGTTGGCGTATTCGCGGATGGCGCGGGTCATCACCAGGCCCACGGGAAGAGTGGCGTTTACCGGTTCCTTGCCAGTCGAAGTTTTTATGAAATCGGCGCCGGCCATCATGGCCACGACACTGGCGCGAGCCACGTTGCGGAGCGTGAGCAGATCGCCGGTGCCGAGGATGACTTTCATGTGAGCGGGGCCGCAGGCGTGTTTGAAGGTGGCGATTTCGTCGTAGAGGGCTTGCCATTTTCCGCCGAACACGTGGGCTCGGGTAATGACCACATCGATTTCATCGGCGCCGGCTTCTACGGAGCGGCGGATTTCATCGACACGCTCCGGGAGAGGAGAAAGGCCGGCGGGGAATCCGGTCGAGACGGCAGCGACGCGAATGCCGCTGCTCTCGAGGGCGCGGCGAGCGGTTTCCACAAAAACGTGATAGACGCACACGGCCGCAACTTTGATTTCGAGCGATTCGATGGCGAGCTTTTTTACCAACTCGTGCTGGATGGGCTGGCGGGCTTTGGAGCAAAGTCGGCGAACGCGTTCGTCGGTGTCGTCGCCGGAAAGCGTCGTTAAGTCCATGCAGGAGATGGCTCGAAGAAGCCAGGCTGCTTGCCAATCCTTTTTTACGGTGCGGCGCGTTCCGAGGGATTCGGCGCGGCGTTCGACGGCGCTGGTGTTGATGCGCACACCTTCGACCCAATCGAGATTGAGTGGAACGCCGCGATTTGCTTCGAGGGCGCGGCCGCGCAGGTGAGCGAGGGCGGTATCCGCGGGCGAAATCGGGGCTTCCGTAGTGCGCTTGTAGAGACTGGGTGTGCTGCCGGGCGCTCTGGTTACCTTGGACATCTTGGAATTCTCTTATGCGAAAGTCGTTTTTGGTACAAGAGAAATCTTATCACTTTCGCGGGGGCTGTTTACAGACGCGTGCTGTGAATTTGCCATTCCTGTTCGAAATCAGCGCGATTCACGAACGACTTTTGGGTTCCCACTTTAGTTGTGGACAAAGCCGCATAGAGATTTGCCCGAGTGAGTGCCTCTTTTTCTGGCAGGCCCTCGCTTAGAAACACGGCGAAGCTGCCGATGAAAGCATCGCCAGCGCCGCTGGTGTCGACCGCCGCGACTTTGAAAGCAGGAATCAATTCTGTTCCCTCTGGTCCGGCCAGAAGGCAGCCGCGCTCACCAAGCGTTAGGACCACACGCTTGATTCCACGTCGCAACAGGTAATTGGCGCATTTGGAGGCATCTTCCAGCGAATGCACAGGCATGCGGGCGATAAGTTCGGCCTCCGTTTCGTTGGGGATGAAATAATCGGCGGAGCTCAGTTGCTCGAGATCCGCTTGTTGGGCAGGCGCTGGGTTCACAATCGAGCGGATGCCTTTGGATTCTGCGAAACGCAAAGTGTAATAGACGGTGCGAAGTGGAATCTCGAACTGCATCACGATGGTGTCGGCTTTCAAAAGAAGCGGGGCGGCGGCATCGACGTCCTCCGGTGAAAGCGCGTCGTTCGCGCCTTTCACTACGATGATGCGATTCTGGCCGTTTGGATCAACAAAAATTGGGGCGACGCCGCTGGATACACCCTCTGCGATGCGCACGTGGCTTGCGTCTATGCCTTGCGATTCAAAGTTTCTTATTGTGGCGGGTCCGAAGAGGTCGCTGCCGACTTTCGCGACCATTGCAACCGACGCGCCGGACAATCGAGCAGCGACCGCCTGGTTGGCGCCCTTGCCGCCAAAGCCCAGATCAAATTTCTTGCCGAAGACGGTTTCGCCCGGCCGCGGAAACAGGTCATGGAACGTCGTGAGGTCCACGTTGGCGCTGCCTACAACGGCAATGAAGGGTGGCTTCGGCATGCTCGTTCCTCGGGTGTCGTGCGTCGACGGTTTCGGCGCACCAAGTCGATCGAAAGTCTCATGCGCAATGTGATTCGTCCGTCGGCGTGCGGTTCCGCCCGCGGATTATATAGGAACTTTCGGGTGAAACAGAAAAGCGCAAAGTCCCTGAGTGCCTGGCGAAAGCCGGTGAAATCAGCAGGGATTCCTGTTGACAGATGGAGTGGCGGTGAATATAAGCACCGACGGAGCTTCGCGACCAGCAAGCTAGACGGGGGTACGGCAGATTTGGACCGTGGGTGGATCGCGGCTGTTTAGGCAAAGGCAGATACAGTAAACCGACCACTTGTCGAAATCCTTAGTACAATAACGTAGATCACCCGGTATGCTGCGCCTGGGCCAGTGTGAAAAAGCTGTGACAATTGCGGAACTAATGGGGCATTCCCGTCGGGCCGCCGGGGTTCCCACGGGGTCAAAAACACCCATCGGCCTGGGGAGTCCCGTCAGAGGAAGTCCGCCCTGCGGTTCATCCGGTTCTCGCCTCTCAACCAGTTTCCATCCTGTTTTCAATGATTTGCGGGCCGAAAAGGCGCCTTTGGGGAAGAGTTTTGGGAGCCACATTCGGCCGATACAGGAGGAGAGCGTCGCCTGCATTCAGGGCGCGCAGTTTGGCCCTAATTTTGTTACCATCCAGCCGACAGGGGTGTGCGCGTGCAGTATTTAGGCAAATACGAAATCATCGCCGAAATCGGGCGCGGCGCCATGGGCGCTGTCTACAAAGCGCGAGATCCGCTGATTGATCGTTTAGTGGCCTTGAAGACGATCACCGGCGGTCCTAGCGCGCAGTCGAATTTGCTCGACCGTTTTTACCAGGAAGCGCGTTCGGCCGGAACTCTGCAGCATCCCAACATCGTCACGATTTACGAACTTGGGCACGAAAAAAATACTCCGTTTATCGCCATGGAGTATCTGGAAGGGGAGAGCCTCGACCGGATCATTGAGCAGCACCCGGTGCTTCCTTTGTCCGTCAAGCTTGGATACATCGTGCGCGTGTGCGATGCGCTGGCCTATGCGCATCAGCACAATGTGGTCCATCGCGACGTGAAGCCGGCCAACATCATGGTCACCAAGGAAGGTGTAGTGAAGGTGGTGGACTTCGGCATCGCGCGGCTCACGGATATGTCCATGACCCAGCCGAATATGATGATTGGTTCACGCGCGTATATGTCTCCGCAGTTGTACAAAGGCGAGCGGGCTGATGCGCGGTCCGATATTTGGGCTGTGGGTGTGTCGCTTTATGAACTGCTGGCGTACAAACGGCCGTTTACGGGCGATAGCGAAGCCGAGCTGATGTTCCACATCATTTATGAGAAGCCCGAGGAGCTTTTGGGGCTGTCCCCAGAATGCACCGAAGAGCTGGTGCCCATCGTCAACAAAATGCTGGAGAAGAAAAGCGAGGATCGGTACCAGTCGATGGAGGACTTGCTCCACGCCATCGAACCAATCTGGAAGGCCGCACAGCAGGCTACCGTGTCAGGACTAATTGCCGACTGCCAGCAGTTGTTGGTGGTGAAAGACCTGCAGCGCGCACAGGCTTTGCTGCGCAAGGCTTTGCACATAGATGTGGGGAACTCCCAGGCCAAGAGTATGTTGGAAAAGGTTTCGGTGGAGCTTCGCAGGACGGAGATTCTGCCGAGGCTCGAAGAGCATGTGAGTCGGGCCCAGGGATTTTTGAAGGCCGGGCAATTGCGCGAAGCCAAGGCGGAAGCGCACGCGGCGCTGGGGCTTGATTCGAAACATGAACCTGCGCACAAGCTGCTTGCGGAAGTGGAAATTGCCGTAGCGAAAGCGCAGCAGTTGGAGCAGAAACTGAAATTGACCAAACAGCGACTGGCCGAAGGGGCGCTTACCGAGGCGGCGGCCGCTTTGGGACAGGCCCTGGAACTCGACGATGCCAACTTGCAGGCGAAGGAATTAAAGAAGCAAATCGAAGAAGAGCGGGTGCGCCGGGAAAAGCGGAAGAGGCTGGGCGAAATCCTGCATCGCGCGCGAACGCTGTGGACGGAACTGAACTATGACGAGTGCCTGACGGTACTTGCGGCGGCGTTGCTGGAATTCCCGAACGATCCGGAACTGAGGAAACTTCAGGATTCAGCGAGGGCGGATCAGGCCGAACAGCAGAAACAACGGCAGATGGCGGAAGTGCGGCGGTTGCTGGGCCAGCAGAATTTTGTTGAAGCGCGAAAAATACTGGACGTTATGCTCAAGGACTATCCGCAGGATACGGCCGTAAAGAATCTGCAAAACCTGGCATTGCAGGAAGAACAGGAACAGAAGCGACAAAAGCGGCTGGAGTCAGAGATTACCGGGCTGCGCAGCTTGCTGGGAGCAGGGAAATTCAAACAAGTTGTTTCCAAAGGCGAACCTCTCTTGCAGGAGTATCCGCAAGAGTACGAACTGAAGGAATTGGTGAACTACGCGCGGGGAGAAGTTGCGCAGCAAGAGCAGAAGAGGAAAGAAGAGGAGCGCGAGAAGCAGATTCAGGGTTTCCTGATGTGCGAGCGCTACGCCGAAGCTTTGGATACGGCGCGGAAGGCAGTTGAGGAATTTCCAAAACAAGATGCATTCCGCAAGCTCGCCGCGGAAGCCGAGGCGTTGAAGAGAGAGCAGGACGACCGCGAGAGAGCTCGCAACGAAATGCAGCGCCGAGTGCGCGAAATCAACAGCAAGATCAATCAGGACAAGATTACGGACGCCATCGATTTGGCCCAGCAGACCATGGAGACAATGGGCGCCGATCCCAATGTGACGCAGTTGCTGCAAGGCGCGGAAGAAAAACGGAAAAAGAAGGAAGATGCAGAACGGAAAGTCAGTGCGCTCGAAACACTGGTGAAGAAAGGGGACCAGGCGGGAGCAACGCAACTATTTAACGAAGTAATGGCCACGCAGATACTCCAGCCCTCCGATCCGCGGCTGCTGGAGCTTCGCGGAAAAATTTCATCGCTCGGCGGCGGGCCGCAAAGCGCAGGGACCCAGGTCTATCCGCCGAAGACGGGTGCGCCGAAGCCCTCCAGTCCCGGGAAAAAGGATCCGCCCGCGGCCGCAAAGCCGGTGCTTCCACCGGCCGACGTGACCCGGGTCAGCGAATCCGCACAAAACATACCTGCAGCGGGGTTTTCTGCGACGAAGGTCGTCGGTTCGGGAGACCGGCCAGTGGCGCGGCAAGATGGTCCCCGCCGCTCGGATTCCCAAGGAAAAGACCCAGCGGCGCGAAAAACAGAAGTTCCCGGAGCGACGGTCATCGCCGGCCCGGGTGTTCGGCAGCCCGGCACAGCGAGCGGCGTTGCCGCAGAGCCCCGACAGAGCGGAACCGTGCCGGCAGCGACGGCACAACCGGTTTCTCCGGCAAAGCCCAAGCCAGCCGTACCCGATTTTCTGGCGCAAGTGTTGCCCATCTTGCGACGGCCGCCAGTGCTGGCAGGGATTGGCGTGGTTGTGGTGGTCCTGCTGGCCCTCATGCTCTGGCCGCACAAAACCAGCGGCGGCCCAACCTCGGCCAGGGACTTGAAATTGAAGCAGCAAGCCGAAGAGCTTTGGCAGAACCGCCAGTTCGATCAGGCTGAACAGGTGTGGCAAGGACTGGCCAAGGTCAAGGGCCCGCTGCAGAACGACGCCGCCCAACAGGTCAATCAAATCGAGCAAAGACGCGCCGATGAGCAAAAGAAATTTGACGACGGCGAGGCTTTGCTGAAGGAGAAGAAGGACTATGCGGGTGCCCAGCAGGCTTTTCAAGATGTGATTCAGTTGAACTTGTGGCATTCCGAGGACGCTACGCGGGAATTGGAAGCGGCCAAGTTGGGTGTAAGCGAACCCGACGTTCACAAGCAGGAGCAGGATCTGTTTGATCAAGCCCTGAAGTTGTTCCAGGGGAACGACCTCGAGGGCGCGCGCAAAGGCTTCAAAGCCATGCTCGATCTCGACGTGGCCGGTTCGACACTCAAGCCGCAAGCGGAGAGTTATCTGAGCAAGATTCGACAGACGGGCAGCGACGAGAAGACCTACACCACCGCTGTACAGGACTTCAAGGACGAGAAGTTTGCGGAGGCCCGCGATGGCTTCCAGGAATTGGCAAAGCACAAGGGGCCGCGGAGCGCGGACGCGAAAAAGCAGTTGACTGCGGTAGAAAATGCGCTAAACACGGTGAATACGATTGAGACCACCCTGCGAAGCGGTGCTTTCCGCGCCGCGAAGGGACAACTCGATTCTGCTGCACAATGGAGCAAAACGCACGAGCGCTTGTCGAGCGAATTGCACAGGCAAGAGCAACAAGAGTTCGAGGGCATTAAGAGCAATGCGCAGGCCTTGGAAAGCAAAAACGACCCACCAGCGATTCAGCACGCCATCGATGAGCTGCACGGATTCGAAGGCCGCGCCGAAGATCCGGCACTTCTCACGACTTGTAAAGAGATCGAGAAGCGCCTGAACGTGGCGTACACCGCGGCCATGGAGAAGAACGGTGACAGAGCGGCGTTCGACGCAGCCGTGCTTCGTTTCAATCAAGCGCAACAAAAGAAAGACCCCGACGCCCTCAGCCATCTTATTCCGGAATTTCAAAAAATAGCGAGCGGTACAGGGAACTTCAAGGTCGCGGCGGCCCAGTATGTCAGTACCGCGATACCCAACGCCATCCAAATCATCAAACAGACTGCCGGAAAGGTCGTAGTGCAAGCGCTGACTTGCGGGCCCGGCGGCAAAGGCGGGCCAGAAATCCCATCCGTGAACGGAGCCGTCACTTGCGCGCAGCTGGATGCCAGTGCTGCGCTGCAATGGGTGGGAACCCCCACGGTCGACTTTCCGGATGAAGCGAAACAGTCGGGAAAGCTGCCCTATACACTCACCGTGAACGTGACCGTCGAGGCCAGCGGAAAAGTGAAAGTCGAGAAGGACGGAAATCCGGACAAAGCTTTTTTCAATAAGGTCAAGGACGCTTCCAAGAGCTGGAAAACCACCCCTCCCACGTCGGGCGGAAAACCTGTGTCGGTTCGTTTTCCGCTTACCATAACCTTCCAAAAGTAAGAGCGCCCGAAGCAGTCTAGATTTCGAGCGATTGGCGGCGCGCAGGGTCGCCTCCTCGAGAAAAGCTGGGCAAATGCGAAATTCTCACGGAACTTGGCTCGGGCGCCTTAGGTGTCGTGTATTAGGCTCGCGACCCATTCATGGCCGGCTCGTCGCACCGAAGACCAGCGAGCATTTTCGTGGACCGCGCTGATCTGCTCGCACGCTTCTATTGGGAAGCACAGTCCGCAGTCGGCTATCACCAGGCTTCGCCAAAAACGTGAGTCACTTGCTCATCGCCGGGCAGCTGTAGCCTGAAAGAAAGCCTGCCTGGAACAAGGGAACGCCCTTAAAGTCCACATCGAATCGTACTTCGACGGGCTTGCCATTGCTGGTGAAGGGCTGGCCGGTCGGACCGATCAGCCGGCCTTGGATAATGTAGCCACTCCCCGATGCTTGCCAGTTGTAGGCGGAGAGGAAATGTGCCACGGCCCAGAGGCCCTGATATCGCGCAACTTCCAGATCGGTGCCGCTGTTCAGGCTTAGAGTGGCGCCCTGCAGCGTGGTGCCTGGCCAGATGAACTTCCTCGTTCCGCCGCTTCCCGAGATCAACCATTCTTGCCCATCAAAGGTCAGCTTCTCGCTCTTGAAGCCGCCGGCATCAGGCAGATGGGCGGTCACCGAATATTCGAAGTGCGGATCTGTCGCGTTGTTGGGATACATGGTCAGTTGAATCGTATATAGCTCGTTTAAGGTTCGAAGAAAATTAGGGCCAATCGGCGTTGTGCTTCCGAGCGCGCGAACAAAGGTCGTGCCCTGCGGGCTGAGGTTGTTTTTTTGCGCGACGATGAATTGGGAAAGCTTGCCTTTGCCCGGCTGGAAAAAGTCATTGAACTCTGCCAGCGTAATTTCGCGTGTGCTACGGGCGTTAAAGGGATAGGCGGTCTCGAGATCCTTCAGCGGCTTGCACAGTCCTTCGCCGCCCACGGTGGTCGTAGCCCAGAGTTTCTGCAAGGACTTGATGGGCTCATCGAGCAGGGCACTGACGGTCTTGTCTACGTGCCCTTCGGTGTCGTTGGGGAGCCCTTGCTCGATCTGGCCGGCAGAGCGCAAGGCCTGTGCGGCGGTTTGCAAGCAGCTGGTTTTCTTGGGGTCCTTTTGATCGGGGGGCGCATCCGCGACGTCCTGGGCGCAAGCTTGCAAGTCAAACAGGCCCTTCATGTAGGCATCATTGGAAGCTTGAGTATATTTTCCCTGCGCGCCGCAGCCCGGTGAAACGACCTGTTGTGGCGCCTGGAACGCTTGTTTCACGGCGTTCGTGGACACATTCGTATTGTCCGAGGTGTCGCAGATAAGGGCCAGCAACGGCGAGGAATTCGCCGAGAGTTTTTTCAGTTTGTTTGCGGCGTCGGCGTCGCTGTTGTAGGTGGATACGGACGTTCCATTCAAGAAGGCCCGCCACTGCTGAATAAAATCCGCCTCGTACATGGCCCGGAGTTGCTGGCTCAGGTCTGCTGGAGTGAGGTTGGTGCTCGCCGTTGAGCCCAGAACCCAAGTCTCGCCCTGGACCGCATTGGGATGCTGGATGGAGTGATCCATGACCTTCCAGCCGTCCGCGGTGAAGGCCGCGTCGACATCCGTCCGGGCGTGCATGACATCCAACCCGTCAGGGTGAGCCGTTGCGAAACGATAGTTCTTGGCCTTCTGTCTCGCGTCGTTCAGCATACTCGTGTACAAGCGCTTCAGCCCTGAGAACCTGTTGAGGTACGCACGAACCTGTTCAACCATGCCGGCATCGTTGGTTTTCAAGAAAGGATTATCCTGGGTCAACTCGGCGCTATAGAAAGCAAATTGTTGCGCGGCAAGATCGCTGCGGTCTTGCTCTACGTCTCCTAAATCTCTTTTCCAATCTTTCATGAGGAAGTTTTGTAAGAACTCGCCGGAATTCCGCGGAGATTCCGATGTGGTGAGCAGGTAGGCTTTCAAAGCGTCGTAAGCGGCGCCTGAATCGGCGTTGGGCTGAGGATCGCCGCGGTAGGTTTGTAAATCGGCCGTGAGGTTCCGTTTTGTATGCTGAAAGAGAACCTGATCGAAGGCATGAAAATAGATGGCGCGGGCATCCTCGATGACCGATGAGCCCGCGTATAGCCCCCACCGCAGGTGCAGAGGCACGCCGTTTTGGTCGTAGCCGCGCAGTTCGACGATGGTCTGCCGGAGAGAATCTAGCCGGCGCAACGAATCAAGCGTCGGCTGCTGCGCGCCGAGATTTTGCACGGCCGAAAGATCCTGGCTGGCGCTGCGTATCCCGGACACCAGACGCGAGTTGCCGACGAATGAAATTACCGTGACGATGATCCAAACCAAGGCGAGGCAGGCGATGGAGGCAAACAGTATGCGGCGCCCAAAATCGCCGCGCGTGCTTTTGCCGCTCGCTCCCAGTGCGGCGCGATCCTGCAACAGCACGTGGCTGAAGACGTGACTGAGAAAAACACGCTGAACCGACCTGCGCGATTCACTTGCTGCTTCCAGCGATGTGCCAGTGGCCCAAGAGGTCTTCGCGGACGTATCTTGCGCGCTGATCAAACTTGTTGCGTCCGGGTTGAATCCGCCGGGGGCGCGCTGCGCCGGGCGTTGGCCCAGCATGGTTTGCCCGGCGCTGGCGGAAACCGTGATAATCCGCTGTCCCACGAAATAAAATCCGCGAAGGAAGGGCCCGGTGCGGAGATGGCCGGGTCGGCAAAGGTCTACCAGAAACTGCACGAGGGGCTTGCTGAGCTTTCCAAACTCACGGGGAAACTCGTAGACACCCGCCTGCCGGTCGCTGTTGCGCTCCCTGTTCAGCAGGCCAGGGCGGCACTCTGCCAGTGTGAAAAAGATCGCCTGGAATGCGGCACTGAGTCGCTTGGTTTCCTGCTCGGCATAAACGCCGGAGCTGGCCGTCCCCACGAGCGGCAAAGTGGAGCCGAGCACTTGGGAGGTCTCTTCGTTGTTGAAAGTGCCGACAAATTCTTCGAAGTAGGGGATACGGTCCGACCGGTTGAAAAGCACGTAAACGGGGAGGCTGACGCCCATGTGGTAGGAAAGCTCTTCGAGGCGTGCTCGAAGCTTCCTAGCTTGCGCCACGATTTTGTCGAGAGCGGCCTCACGCACGAGTTTCTCGCAATCCACGCAGACGATAGCGGCTCGTGGAGCAAGGCTTCCGCCACCGAAAATGGAACGGAACCGGCCTGGGAGGAAATGCTTGACGAGACGCACCCAGGAGCCGGCGTCATCGAGAAGTGGACCGCCGGCTTCTACAAACACCGTCTTGCGGGCGAACCAGAGATTTGCCACGCGCGTCGGCACGATGCTGCTTTCCTGAAACACCTGGCCCGCGAGCAGTTCTGCATCCAATCCGCTTTGATCCATCGCGCTGGTCTTGCCGCCGCCAGTTTCTCCAAGCAGAAAAACCGTCGGAAGCGAAGACAGCTTGGCCCCGGCGGCCAAGCGCGCTGCCGCGACTTTCCCGGCGGCTTCCCGAACCAGGACATCGATATCTTCGGAAGCGGCTCCGCCCGACGCTCCAGTCTGCGGAGCCTGGCTTTCTTCGGAACCGGGGAACTGGGGCATCGAGGAGCGGGCCCACAGCAGTAACCCGATGACGGCAATGACCCCCAGCAACAGGATGCCGCCGCGCAATACGATAGCGTTCGAGCCCACGGCATGAAAAATCTGTGGGCCAAACCACGTCAGCATCAATACGACGATGGCAGCCGCTCCGGCTGCGAGATGTTGCCATTGAAATCGCATCTCCACTCCCTATGGGTGGTTTAAAGGTGCTATTGCTTGAATATCGGAGACCCCTGAAAGCAAGCGCATCTTGAAAACGACAAAAAACAGAATTCCCAGAATCACGCAGCCGAGCGCTCCAAAGGCAAGCCGGCTAACCCAGGGATCGCGCTTCGCGGCTACGGTGCCGCCCTCGGGAACGGCCCATGCGGGCGAGAGTCCCACGAGAGGGCCGCGGATGCGGCGGATTTTTTCCAGCGTGGAATCGATGACTGGTCGGGTTGCTTCCGGGCCGGAGAAGCCGTAGCGGCCCCTGTAGCCCATCAAAAGACACAGCGCATACACCTCCAGCACGTCCGCGGCATCGTGCGAATCCTGCCGGGACATCAGCTTTTCGAGATTTTCAAAAAAAGTTTCTCCGGCAACGTGATGGCCGAACATCTCCTCCTGCAGCGGCATGCTGTGCCAGGAGCTGAAGACCGGATTGCTCGAATTCAGAACGGACTCGTCCAGAAAGGCCACGGCCGCGAGCGTGGCGTTACGAATGTCGTCGGGAGGGTAGGCCTTCTTCACCGCATCTTTTTCTGCGGCGCGCAGCCCGGCCTGGATGTTTGCACGGAACGCATTCGCGTCGGAGACGGCCTGGCGGTTCTGACGTACGCGCACGATGACCGTCAAAATCTGCTGGTAGATGTAGGCGAGATTTTCGGCTCGCCGTTTGCTGGATACCTCGCGGGGCTGCAGGCTGGTGGCCCCGAACATCGTCGCTCCCACCGGACCCTCCTAGGACTCCAAAACCACAAGAAGCTCGATTTCCGCGCCGGGCAAGTCGTCGGGAACATACACGCCGACTTTTCGTGTCTCGACGATGTGTTCCCAGCAACTGCCGGTACGGCTCAAGCCGAAATATTGAAACTCCACTTTTGGGGCTATGGCAGAAGGCGGAATTGGCAAGTGCACCAGCCCCAGACCAGGCAATGCCGTTTTTACCAGTTCCGGCAGCAGGTCTTGCGAGCAAACCTTTATCAGCCGCGGGGTCTTGGCGATGATCTCCGCCTCCCCGGTTTCCGCGCGAACCGCGAGAATCCATCGCGAGCGATCCAGGCAGCGCTGATCCAAAACGGCTCCACTCCGGAAATTTCGTCCGGCCAAAACCAGGGGAATCTGCACACAATTCGAAGGGACCACCAGTTCGAGATGTGCGCGGATATGCTGGTTTAGCGGGCCGAAACATTTTCCTAAATCATCGTGATTGTAAGCGGGCAAGGACTCCGGGTGCGACTCCAGTCCGAACGTGCATAATGCGCCCGCAAGCCGCGACATCTCCATATAGAGCTGCTCCGGATGGCCACGCTCGGACACCGTTAGGTGCCGCAGAACGGAGAGGTTTTCGTTGACGGTATGTACAAACCAGAAACTGGCGATTTCTTCGGAAGAGTATCCCGCGCGGCCTTGCGCAGTGGCGCGACGAGCGCGCGAAAGCGAGGCACTCTTTTCATCGAGGATATCTACCAGAGTCCGTGCCATGACCAACAGCCGCTCACTGGCGCTTATCTGCAGGCACGGAGGGATAAAACTCGGATCAAAGATGAAACGCCCCGAGCCATCGCGGAGAGCGCGAGCGACAGGCAGCGTTACGAGTGCTTGATTATCTTGATTTTCGAGCGCAAATCGAATGTTTTTCCGGCCAATCTGGATCTGTTTCTCATCGCGACCGGTATTCTCGTCGGGTAAGGTGAGCATCTCCGCCCGGTAGCGCAAATCCATTTGCGCCGGCTCGGAATCAATGGCGCAATTGGGCCCCTCGGGCCTCCTCTCTGGGACAGCCAGCAGCACCAGAAGAGACTCTCGCGTGGACGGGAAAAGATCGTTGATGTTCAAAGCTGCAGGCAGAGCATCGGCGTCGGGCATTTGAAACGCCAATCCATCGGGGAACAACCCTCGCGCATGCACCAGCGACAGCATTCCGTTTTTCAGCGCGTCTGCGTCGAGCTTGCAGCTGATTACACCGTAAGGGGCAAACCACAGGCTGGACGTCGAGAAGTGTAGGAGGTCTTCAAAGGATTGGGATTGCACCTGGAAGTGATGGGGGCCCAGGTACATCCCCTCGTGCCACACCACCTTGGAAAGATGCTTCATTGTTTAGTTGATTATGGCGGGCTCCGCGCCGGGATGCTGCGTCTCACCCAGCGCGAACCAGCTCTCCTATGACGCAGTGCAACAATCGTCGCATCGTCGTTCGGCCAGCCCGGCTTTTTCCAGCGTCGACGGAGGCGCCCTGTGCGACTCGTCATCAATCTCTGGCTGGAAGAAAGGTTCGGGAAAGCCGCTAAAGGCTTGAATCGAGCCTAACTATGGCGTTTGCGCCGATAGTTGTCAAGACATTCACCCCATCCATGTTGGTGTTTGCTATTATATCCGCTCGCCCGCGAGAGCCTCTTATGTTTCATCTGCGCATGCTTAGCTCGGAGCAGTTCGCCGTGCTCCGCGAACATTTCTCGCGGTCTGGCTTTACGGAACAGGCCGTACGGCAAAGGTTGCATATTAAGCCCGAGAAGCCGCTGGACCTGGTATCCATTTGCACCCGACCTTCAGCGAATCGCAAGGTGGCTGACAGTCTCGACGCCATCATCCATCTGTTTCTGCTCGGAGAGGCGTTGCCCGTCGCGGAGGCGGCGAGTTTTTTTCCACCGGTCGTCTGGGAGGCACTCACCCAATCCGAACTTATTCTCATCGAAGTGACAGATGCCGCACGCTGCCTCGCCAGCGCTGCTCTGTTTCCGGTTCGAGGCTTGTTCTCGGCCGCGGATCGCTGGACCAATATCGACCATTCGATCCGCCCGACCTTCGCAGATATCGTCTATCCAGCAATGACGAAATCCGTTACGCAGTTTCTTGACTATACTTCGTTCGCTCCTTGCGAGGATTTTCTGGAACTCTGCGCCGGAACGGCCCCGGCTGCGCTGCTGGCGTCCAAAGCTGCCAAAAACGTTTGGGCAACCGACATCACCGAACGATCGCTGGCGTTTGCGGGGTTCAATGCGGCGCTCAACGGCATCCGCAACGTGACCTTCGCTCAAGGCGATCTCTTTCAGCCGGTTGCGGGCCGCGCGTTTGACCGCATCGCTGTGCATCCTCCGTATATGCCGGTCCTGAAGCCTGCTGAAATCTACAGTGCCGGCGGCGCACTCGGTGAGGATTTGGCGAAGAGGATCATTTCTGAACTCCCCGGGAGACTCAAACCAGGCGGGCGGTTGTACTGCCGAACCTTGGGAATTGATCGTGCCAAACGCAGCTATGAACAGACCGTTCGGGATTGGCTGGGCGAGAAGCATGCGCATTACGACGTTGCGCTGTTTGTGCTGGACAACTTGCTGCCTCGCCGGTTTGCACTGGAACACACGCTCAACAAGGACGGTGGAAGAGCAGAGGTGGCGCAATGGGAAAAGCTCTTTGAAGAAAACGGCGTCGAAGAGCTGCTCGCAGTCGTGCTTGTGATACAGCGCGTGGCCGAGCAACGGCCCTCCTTCACGCTGCGGCGCGTGATGCGCGACGGTACACCTGCGGCAGCGATGGACTGGGCGCTCGGGTGGGAAACAGCCATGCACAGGAACGGCACTTGCGAAGCGCTTTTCGCTGCGAAGCCCGTCGCTACTCCAGGAACCGAGGTCACCGTGCGCCACGTAGTCAGGGAAGGTCAACTCGCTGCCGAAGATTTCAGAATGTCTCTCAAACGCCCGTTCGAAGTCGATTGGAAAGTGCAGCCTTGGATGCCGCTGCTGCTGCCGCGCTGCGATGGCGACACCACCGTCGGCGAGCTGTTCGAACAGTCCAAACAAAATGGTTGGGTGCTGCCAGAGACGCCTGCGACGGAGTTTTGTGGTTTGATCGCGAACTTAATCAGCGGAGGGTTTCTTCAGACCGAGCGTTCTCAGATTGCCTGAGGAAGCAGAATGAGGAGTTCAAGCTGGGGCTCTGGAACGTCGCTCGGCACAAAAGCTGCCAGACTGCGTCCCTTGGTTACCGATTCCCAAGCCACGCCGGACTGATTCAGGCTGAAATACTGATAGTTGAGTTTCACGGGAATGGACGCCGGTGGCCGTACGGCGTGCGTGAGTTGCATGCCGGGAAGGGCCTGCCGCACGAGCTGTTCGATCTGCGCCGCGGAGCAGACTTTGACTAGCTGCGGCGCTTTTTTGATCAAATCTCCCTGGTTCATGGAAGAACTGACGGCCAAATAAAATTTCGTGTTTGTCAGATAGCGATCGTCGTCGATGTTTGTGGAATAAATCGAAGGTTTGACCAGCTTCAACGGAAGCGCAACGAAATTGCTTGGGACCACGGTCTCAAGAAGCTCGCGAAGTTTTTCATCCAGATCTGTAAAACACGCGCCCAGATTTTCGTGATCGTAGAGAGGCAAGTCGCGCGGCTGAATCTTCAGCGAGAAGGTGCTGAGCGCCCCGGCAAGCGAAGTGAGCAATCTGAAAAGTACGTCGGGATGACCATGGCGCACGTCGTGGATGTGCCGAAGAGCAGGAAAGTGCCCATTTACCGTATAGAGCAGCCAAAAGCTGGCGATGTCCGCTGCCGAGAAATCCGCAAGTCCGGCACTCCGTTGCCGGCGGGCTCCGGCAAGAATGCTGCTTTTTGCAGCTAGAATTTCTACTAGCCGCCGCGCAATGCCCATCAGGTAGTCGTTTGCGGCGATATTTAGCAGCGGAGGGATGTACTGCGGATCGAGCCGGAACGTGCCGGCGGAACTGCGTTGAATACGCGCGACTTGCAAGGCATTCGAACCTTCGCGGGATTCTCCTTGCACCAGAAAACGCAGATTCTTGCGCGCAATCTGGACGGGCTTTTCGGTTACTCCAGAGTTCTCGTCTCTCAGATTGACGATTTCGGAGAGGTAGCGAACATCGGCATTTTTTTGTGCAATCGAAACGTTCAGGCCGTGGGAGCGATATTCGGGAATCGTCAGATAAACGTCGAGGCTCGACTGTTCGGGATCAAAGAAAAGGCCCAGGGGCTTCGGGTCGGGGGCCGGGTCCGACTCCGGAATCTCAAAGGGAAGTCCGTCCGGAAAGAGCCCAGCAGCCCTGGACAATGCGAAGTTTCCCTCGGCCAAAGCTTCCTGGTTGATCTGCAACTCCAGGAAACCCCAGGGCCGGAAATTCAGGCCTTCCAAGCGAAACTGTAGGCAACTCTCGACAAAGCGGTCGCGCGTTTGTAAGTGCTGCGGCGTAAGGAAGGTACCCTTAGACCAGATGACCGGCTGAAGCTGACGCATGGTTTATGGCTAACGCTAGCAGGAGCAGTGCGCGAAAGTCAAAAGAGATTCTTCGGGGGGTCGCGGCCACAGCGCACCTAGCCTCCTGGGAATTGCGCGCGTGGCTCCTCCTAGAACGGCGCGGCTCCCGTCAGTTCTAACCTCCATGTTTCGCGGCACTTCCTTGTTCACTTTCAGTGTCTCCCTAGTTCACCTCCAGTGCATTGCTGGGCTCTCCGCACGGTGCGAAGCTACGCGACATGTTGAAGCGCCGTCGAGCAAATGCAAGCATGAATATACGGCACTCCAGTGTGCGATACAGAGGGCCGGCCAGAGTGACCGGGCGACCCACAGGCGGCCAAGGGATCCGGGGAAGCACCCACCGGCCAAGCTCTAGGGTGCCCCACCGCCCCGCGGGCCATAACCATTCTCGATTTGAGACGCGACGAATGACAGATCTCGGCAGTTCTAGGACTATTGACGGGTAGGCGGAATCGTGATAAACCCTGCGGAGGCAATTCGGTTTCCTTCCGCGAAACGATTTCCGCTCCTGAGGCACTATCCGACTAAGGGAGACAAGAGGACCACATGGCCAAAGAAAGCGTCCAAAAGAAGCTTGAGAGGGTTCGCCCGCCTCGAGTACACATAACCTACGATGTCGAAGTTGGCGACGCCATTGAAGTCAAAGAACTGCCTTTTGTCATGGGCATTTTTGCGGACCTCAGCGGCCAGCCGGTAGAAGCGCTTCCAAAGCTGAAAGAGCGGCGCTTTGTGGAGATCAATCCCGACAACTTCGATGGCGTGCTGGAAAGCTTCAAACCGCACCTGTCGCTCGAAGTGGACAACAAGCTCAGCGACGAGTCGGATGCCGGCAAGATCAAGGTAGACCTGGACTTCAAGAGTCTTGACGACTTTGATCCCGGCAATGTCGCAAAGAATGTAAAGCCGCTGAAACAGCTCCTCGACTTGCGCCAGACGCTCGGCGACTTGCGCGGCGCTCTGCAAGGCAACGAGAAACTGGACAACCTGTTGATGGACGCGGTTGGCAACACGGAAAAGGCAGGCCAGCTGAAGAAGGAGCTGGAGGGCGAAAAGGCCAAGGGAGGCTCTGATGAGTAAGCCGGAGAAGGCGCCTGCTCAGGCGGCGGAAGCCAAAACCACCGAAGCGAGCCTGCTGGATCAGATCGTAGACCAGGGACGTCTTGGACGCGAAGGTGCCGCACGCGAGCGTGGGCGGGACATGGTGAAGGAGTTCGTCGCCCAGGTACTCGAGGGCGAAATGAAGCTCTCGCGCGATGCCGACGCCACCATTAATGCTCGCATCGCCCAGATCGACCACCTGATCTCCCTGCAATTGAACGAGGTGCTTCATCACCCCGCCTTTCAAAAGTTGGAGGGTACTTGGCGCGGCATCAAGTACCTGATGGACCAGAGCGAAACGGGGACGATGCTGAAGCTCCGGGTGTTCAATGCCAACAAAAAGGAGTTGCTGCGGGATTTGCAGCGCGCGCCTGAATTCGATCAGAGTACCGTATTCAAGAAGGTCTACGAAGATGAATTCGGCCTCTTCGGCGGCGAGCCTTTTTCAGCCCTTATCGGAGACTACGAGTTCAGCAAACATCCCGAAGACATGGAGTTTCTGGAAAGAATTTCCCAAGTTGCCGCGGGCGCACACGCACCTTTCCTCACCGCGGCGTCTCCTGAGCTTTTGAATCTGGAAAGTTTCGGACAACTTGGGGATCCGCGGGATATCGGAAAGATTTTTGACAGCACGGAGTACGCGAAATGGAAGTCCTTCCGGGCTAGCGACGATTCGAAGTATGTGGGTTTGGCCATGCCGCGGGTTCTGATGCGCCTTCCGTATGGCAAGGAAACCAAGCCCATCGATGAGTTCAATTTTGAGGAAGGTGTCGACGGTACGGATCACTCGAAGTACCTGTGGGGCAATGCTGCTTATGCGCTGGGAGCGCGCCTGACGCAGGCATTTGCTAAGTACGGCTGGTGCGCAGCCATTCGCGGCGTGGAGGGCGGAGGCTTGGTCGAGGGTCTTCCCGCCCACACTTTCCGCACCGACGAAGGCGACGTGGCTCTGAAGTGCCCGACGGAAATCGCCATCACCGACCGGCGTGAAAAGGAGCTGGCCGACCAGGGGCTGATCCCGCTGGTGCACTGCAAGGGAACCGACTATGCGGCCTTCTTCAGCGTACAATCGGCCAACAAGCCAAAGAAGTATGATAAACCCGAAGCCAACGCGAATGCGCGGCTCTCCGCGCAACTGCCCTATATTCTGGCTGTCTCGCGTTTCGCACATTTCCTAAAAGCCATCATGCGGGACAAGATCGGGAGCTTCATGTCCCGCAAGGACTGCGAACAATTCCTGAATCGGTGGATCAGCCAATATGTGGTGTTGGATGACACCGCAAGTGCGGCTGCGAAAGCTCAGTATCCGCTGAGAGAGGCCCGCGTGGACGTGGAGGAAGTCGCCGGCAAACCTGGCGTCTATCGTGCTATTGCGTTTCTGCGGCCTCACTTTCAACTCGATGAGCTCACGGTTTCCCTGCGGCTCGTCGCTGAACTTCCGAAGTCGACGCGCGGATAGGTTTTGGTGGGAGGGATGCTGTTGCTTGACAGCGGAACTCTCGGCTTTACAAGCTTCGAAATAACTCGATAGGAGGAAAGAAAATGGCATTTGATGCATATTTGAAGCTGGATGGAATAGAAGGGGAGTCTCAGAAGGAAGGCCACACTAAGGAGATTGAACTCGCGAGCTGGTCTTGGAGTGGACACAATAGCGGCAGCTTCGCTCACGCGACTGGAGGCGGTACCGGCAAGTATTCGACCAACGACATAACCTTCTCGGCTTATACCAACAAAGCGTCCGCAAAACTCTTTCAGGCGTGCACCAAGGGAACGCACATTGACAAGGGGGTTCTTGCCGTTCGCAAGTCGGGCGGCGGTGGCTCACCGTACGACTACCTGAAGCTTACGTTTGAGCACTGTCTCGTTTCTTCTCACGCGATTGGCGGATCTTCAGGTTCCGATGAAATGGGCTCGGAATCCTTCAGTCTGAACTTTTCCAAGATAACCTTCGAATACTTTGTGCAGGATGCCTCGAAGGGTACAGTGTCTTCAACCGGCGCCATTAGCTACGATCTGTCGAAAGCAGTCGCTGCCTGAACGCCGAATAGTCTTTCGAGTGAGATGGGGTTGCGCCCGGCCTTCGCGGAGAAGGTTCGGGCGCTTCTCCCTGACTTTTTGTGTGTGCCCGCAGCGCGAGCACTTGAGAGGAACGGCGGATGGGCGCTCGAGAATTATTACAAGCCGGCAAGCTTGACGAAGCCATTCAGGCGGTCAGCGCTGAAGTGCGCGACAACCCCCAGGATGTCAAGCGACGCACTTTCTTGTTCGAACTGCTCTGTTTTGCGGGAGACTTCTCTCGCGCGGAAAAGCATCTGGATCTCGCCGCTCAGGGCAGCCAGTCGGCGGAAATGGGTGGGTTGCTATACCATGCGGCTCTCCACGCCGAAAGAACGCGCCACGATCTTTTCAGCAAGCAGCAGTACCCCCTGCCGAAGCACCGCACGGGACTGGACGAAATCTCCATCACCATCAACGGGAAAAACTATCATTCGTTGAGCGATGCCGACCCTCGCATTGGCTCGAATCTCGAAGTTTTCGCTGCTGGCAGTTATATGTGGATCCCCTTCGGGCTTCTGAATTCCATTGAGATCGCGCCTCCCAAACGGCTTCGGGATTTACTGTGGTTGCCGGCAAAAATTCGCACCTCGGACAAGTACGAAGAACGCGAGCTGGGGGAAGTCCTGCTTCCGGTCCTTACTCCCTTTGCCTCTCAGCATGCGAATGCCAATGTTCGCCTGGGCCGTGCGACCGTGTGGGAAGAGACTCCCGAAGGGGAGACCGTTCCGGTCGGTCAGAAGCTGCTGCTTGCCGATGATGACGAGTTGCCGATCCTCGAAGTACGCAGTGTCCAAATTGCTATGGCCCAAACGGCTTCGTAACACCCATGCCCCTTCCTGAAGGCCTTCTGAATCCCATCCCCGGCGATAATCCGAGCGGAAAGAACCTGCGTTACGATCCCCTCTACGACAAAATCCGCGAAGCGCGCCGAGAAGAAGAAGCGCTGCCTCAAGGAGACTGGTCGACGGCCATCAAGAAAGCCGACTATCCGCTGGTCATAAAACTCGCCACCGAAGCGCTTTCCACAAAGAGCAAAGACTTGCAAATAGCTGTGTGGCTGACGGAAGCCGTCCTTTTCCGCGATCACGTCGCTGGGCTCCGCGAAGCTCTGGATCTTTTGAAGGGTTTGCTGGAGACTTTTTGGGACACCCTGTATCCCGAAATCGAAGACGATGACATAGAAATACGTGCCGCTCCGCTCGGATGGGTCGGCTCCCGGCTCGACGTCGGCGTGCGTCGCCTGCCGCTCACCAAGAATAAACTCGATTTGCTCAAGTACCAGGAATCGCGCCGAGTGGGCTACGAGGCGGATTGCGCGGGCAATGACGCCAAAACTACTGCGCGAAACAACGCTATCGAAGAAAAGAAATGTACCGCCGAGGAATTTGACCAGGCCGTTCGTGCCACCGGGGATGCCTACTACGAAAAGCTCGCCGCCGACCTCCTAGCTGCGCTCGAGTCCCTCCAATCGCTGGAGGCGTTTAGCGACGAAAAGTTCGGGCGTAACGCCCCCAACTTTGCCAACCTGCGCACGGCTCTTGAAGAACTGCAGGACATGGTCAAGCAGTACCACAAGCCAGTTGCTGAGGAGCCAGAAGCTTCCGCTGAAGAGCCGGCGGAAGAAGTTCAGGCCGAGTCCGCCGCGGCGGGCGCCCCGGTTACGAAAAAGCGAGCCGTCACCGCTGAACCCGTTGACCGCGACGACGCCATGCAACGCGTCTCTGCCGTTGCCGGTTTCTTGCGACGCGAGAGTCCACAGAATCCTGTTCCTTATCTGTTGTTGAGAGCTGCGCGCTGGGGAGAACTTCGGGGTCGAGGTTCTTCGCTCGACCCCGCGATTCTGGAAGCGCCGCCTACAGAAAAGCGCACGCACATTAAGAAGATGGCCATGGAAGGGAACTGGGCCGAGGTTCTCGAAGGCGCCGAGAGCGTGATGAGCCTGCCGTGCGGTCGTGGATGGCTCGACTTGCAGCGTTATGCCGTGCGCGCTTGCGAATCCCTCGGCTCGGACTACGAGCCGGTGGCCGCCGCGATTCGATCTGATTTGAAAGCGTTGCTTGCGGACTATCCTGACCTGTTGAACGCGTCGCTCATGGACGACACTCCAGCCGCCAATCTGGAGACGCAGACCTGGCTCAGGGAAACCGTCTTGCCCCCCCCACCTGCGTCTCTCGTGGCGCCGGCGCCGGTCACCGAACCGGAACCAATCCCAGTGATTCGGCAGCCACAGAGCGCCAACGGGGAAAAACGTCCTGAGGTAGCCGAGCTAGCCATGAAAGCGGCGCGCGCGGGAAAGGTGCAGGAAGCCATCGAGATGTTGACTCGTGAGATCGGCAACGAACGCACCGGCCGCGGCCGCTTCCAGAGGCAGATTCAACTCGCCAATATTTTTCTCGCGACCAAGCACGAGGCCATCGCTTATCCCATCCTGGTAGAACTCGCCGAAGAAATCGAACGCCGAAAACTCGAGGAGTGGGAAGAGCCGTCGGTCGTCGCGCAACCTCTCGCGCTGCTGTATCGCTGCGCTGAAAAGCTGGGCCGTGATGACGCGGAAAAGCAAAAGATTTATCAAAAGCTTTGCCGGCTTGATCCTGGACAAGCGTTGGCTCTGAGGTAAGCGATGGCGGAACACGACTCAAACGGGCCCTTGAGATTGTCGGTCCTGGATCGCCTCTTGGACGATGAGCCCAAGGTGAAGTCTGAAAGCCCCATGACGCGCAGCGCTTCTCTCGCCAGGCTCAAGACGGCCGTCAGGCGCGACCTGGAAAACTTGTTGAACACGCGCCGCACCCCAGATTCTATCCCGGAGGGCTCCGTCGAGATTCTTCGTTCCGTCTATTACTACGGGCTTCCCGATATCACCTCCATGCCCGCTAATTTTCTTTACGAACAATCCAAATTGCTCCAGTCGATTGAGACGGCGGTAAAGACTTTTGAAGGACGACTCGACGGTGTCAGAGTTTCCCTGGTTCCCGCCGCCGGCGTTTCGCGCGTCCTGCGTTTTGCGATCGATGGAATGCTTCGCATCGATCCGCTTCCTGAGCACGTGGTCTACGACGCCTCGATCGAATTGACCAGCCTGGAAGTGCAGATTTCGGGAGACGACAGTGCGTGACGAGCTGCTCGAATATTACGAGCGCGAATTAACCTATCTCCGCCAGCTGGGCGCGGAGTTTTCGGAGAAATATCCGAAGGTCGCCTCGCGTTTGCTTATCGATCCCAACCGTTGCGAGGATCCCCACGTCGAACGACTCATCGAATCCTTCGCTTTCCTGGCCGCCCGCGTCCATCTCAAGATCGACGACGAATTCCCTGAAATCACCGAAGCCTTGCTCAGTGTCCTGTACCCGCATTACATTCGCCCCATTCCTTCTTCCACCATCGTGCAATTTCATCTGGACCGGGAACAGGGAAAACTCAGCGCGGGCCTACCCATCCCTCGCGGTTCGATGCTCTACTCTCAGCCCGTGGACGGTTATCCCTGCAAGTTCAAAACGTGCTTCGACGCCACGCTTTGGCCGTTAAGAATTGCCGCGGCCCAATGGGTCACGCCAGACCGCCTGCGTCCAGCTATAAAGTCCCAGGAGGCCGTCGCCGCTCTGCGTCTGGAGATCGAGTGCTTTCCCGAAGTCACCTTCGATAAACTCGAATTGAGTTCGCTGCGCTTCTACCTCAACGGCGAGAGCAGCCTCATCCATACGCTCTACGAATTGCTATGCAACAACTGTACGCAAATTCTGCTTCGCGACCGTGCACCAAACACGCGAAAGCATGCCATCTCTTTCCCAGGTACCCATCTCCAACCAGACGGCTTCAGCGATTCCCAAGCTCTGTTGCCGTATCCGCGCCGCTCATTTTCCGGCTACCGGATTCTGCAGGAGTATTTTCATTTTCCTGAGAAATTCTTTTTTGTCGCATTGCGTGGTCTCGAAACCCTTCGCACCTCAGGCTTTGGTCCGCGCGTGGAGATCGTCTTTCTCATTTCGCGCTTCGAACGCAGCGAGCGCCAGCAGACCCTGGAGCTGAACGTTTCCGAAGATACTCTGCGGATGGGTTGTTCGCCCGCGGTCAATCTTTTCCCTCATACCGCCGAGCCGATTCGGCTCGATCAGACCCACACCGAGTACCTCATCACTCCCGATGTGCGGCGCCGGCGAGCCATGGAGATTTTCTCCATCGAAGAAGTCATCTCCCCCGATCCGCAAACTCACGAAGTGTTAAAATTCGAACCCTTCTATCGCTTCCGGCATACCACCTCGCGCCATCGCGAGCGTCCCAAGGGTTTCTGGCATTCCCGCCGCCAGGCTTCCACGCGCCGCGATGACGAAGGCACCGACGTGTACCTTTCGTTCTTGGATCTGAGCGGCCGCCCGCTCCATCCGGACGCGGATACCGCCACGATCCACTGCACCTGTTCGAACCGGGATTTGCCTCACCGCCTCCCCATGGGGAACGAAAGCGGCGATTTCGAACTCGAAGGCGTTTCTTCCATCAAACGCATCGTGGCTCTGCGCAAGCCCTCGCCTTCCGTGCGCCCGCCCACGGGCAAGGGCATGCTCTGGCGCCTCATCTCCCATCTTTCTCTGAACTATCTTTCTATTGTCGAGGAAGGCAAGGAATCGCTCCAGGAAATTCTCCGCCTCTACACCTTCGGAGAATCCGGCTACAACGAACGCCAAGTCGCCGGATTGATGCGCCTGTCCAGCACCCGCCATTTCGCGCGCGTCATTTCGGAAAATGGCATCGGCTTTGTCCGCGGGCACCGCGTCGAAATGGAATTCGACGAGGAACAATTCGTCGGCGGCGGGGTCTTTCTTTTCGCCAGCGTTCTCGAATACTTTCTGGGTCACTATGCTTCGCTGAACAGTTTCAGCCAGCTCGCCGTCCGCACCCAGCAAAGAAAGGAGGTTCTCCGTCAATGGCCACCCCGGGCGGGGGAAGTGATTCTCCTGTAGATCTTTCCGAAGTCGAAGAGTTGCTCCGCAGCGAGCCTTATCGCTTCGAATTCTTCCAGGCGATTCGCCTGCTGGAGCGCATGGCGCCGGATCGCAAGCCTCTCGGACGCTTCACCAATCCCGCCGATGAAGTCGCGCGCCTGGGCTCCTTTCCCTCGCTCTCTTTTCCCGCCAGCGAAATTCAATCCATCGATTGGCCGGAAGGAGAAGCTCCGTCGCTCGCGGTCAACTTCATGGGCGTCACCGGCCCGCAAGGTCCGCTGCCACACTTCTATACGACTCTCATCCTTGCTCGGCTGCGCTCCGGCGACCGGACGCTCCGCGATTTTCTCGACCTCTTTCATCACCGCATGCTCTCGTTTTTCTACCAGGCTTGGGAAAAATACCGCTTCGCCGTTTCCTACGAACGCGGAGAGCGCGATCGTTTCTCCCACCATCTGCTCGACTTGATCGGTCTCGGCACTCTCGGTTTGCAGGAACGCCTCGCTGTTCCCGACGACGCCTTTCTTTTCTTCGCCGGCATTCTCGGCCAGCGTCCACATTCCGCGCACGCTCTCGAGCTGCTCCTCAACGATTACTTCGAAGTTCCCTGCGAAGTCATCCAGCTGGTCGGCGGCTGGTTCCGCCTCGACGAGACCACCGAATGTTGCATCGGCGAGCGCTCCACTCCGTCCGAACAATTGGGCCTGGGCGCGGTAGTCGGCGATGAAGTCTGGAATCAGCAGGCACGCGCAAGAATCCGCATCGGCCCCCTCGAGCTGGAAAACTATCTCGATTTTCTGCCCAACGGCTCCGCTTACCAGCCGCTCCGCTCGCTCTTGCGTTTTTGGACCAACGAAGAAATTGATTTCGAGGTGCAACTGGTCCTCGAACGCGAGGAAGTTCCCCGCTGCCAGCTTGGCGGCGAAGGCGACGGCGCCCCGCAGCTTGGCTGGGTCACTTGGATGAAATCAAAGCCCATGGAACGCCATCCGGAAGAGACTATTTTCAACGTTTAGCGAAACGAGGTCATTATGACGGCAAATCTAAAAGGTCTGATCGGAAAGCTCAACGATACCACTCGGAATGCTCTCGAGGCAGCGGCAGGTTTTTGCCTGGCGCGCACGCACTATGACATCGAGGTCGAACATTTCCTCCTGAAGCTCCTGGACGTCACCGATAGCGATTTCCCCCGTATCCTTAAGCAGTTTGGCGTCGACAAATCCCGCCTCACCGGCGATCTCACGCGCAGTCTCGATAAACTAAAATCGGGAAACGCCCGCACTCCGGCCTTCAGCCCCACGCTCACGGACATGCTCTCGGAAGCTTGGACCATCGGCTCCATCGATTTTGGCTCCGCGCAAGTCCGCACCGGCTTCTCGATCCTCGCGATTGCCAGCTCCGGCGATCTATCGCGCCTCATGCGCGAAGTCACACGCGAGTTTCAAAAAATCAGCGCCGAAACTCTACACAAGGATTTCTGGAACATCGTCGCCGGTTCGCCCGAAGATCAGGAAACCGCGCAAGCCGTTCCCATTGGCGTCCAAGGTCTGCCGCAAGCCGGCGGCATTCCGGCAGCCGGGAAACAGCAAAATCTCAATCAATTCACAATCGATCTCACCGCCAACGCCAGAGCCGGAAAAATTGACGCCGTCCTCGGCCGCGATCACGAAATCCGGCAAATCATCGATATCCTCACGCGCCGACGTCAGAACAATCCCATCCTCACCGGCGAAGCGGGCGTCGGCAAAACCGCCGTGGTTGAGGGTTTTGCTTTGCGCGTCGCTGCTGGCGACGTGCCGCCGGTTCTCAAGAATGTCACCATACGCACCCTTGATCTCGCGCTTTTGCAAGCGGGCGCCGGCGTCAAAGGCGAATTTGAGAATCGCCTCAAAGGCCTCATCGAAGAGGTCAAATCCTCCCCGTCTCCCATCATCCTGTTCATCGACGAAGCGCACACCATGATTGGAGCCGGTGGTCCGGCAGGGCAGGGCGATGCTGCCAACCTCCTCAAGCCGGCCCTGGCCCGCGGTGAACTGCGCACCATCGCCGCCACCACTTGGTCCGAGTACAAAAAATTCTTCGAGAAAGACGCTGCGCTAGCCCGGCGATTCCAGGTCGTCAAAGTCGAAGAGCCCACCGAAGAACAATGTATGGTCATGCTGCGCGGCATCGTCAGCTCTCTCGAGAAACACCACAACGTCCGCATTCTCGACGAAGCCGTCCGCTCGGCCACGAAGTTTTCGCATCGTTATCTTGCCGGCCGCCAGCTTCCGGACAAAGCCGTCAGCGTCATGGATACCGCTTGCGCCCGGCTCTCCCTCGGACAAAACGCCACTCCTCCGCTGATCGAAGATGCCATGCGCCAAGTCGACGACCTGGAGGTTCAGCAGCGCGTCCTCGAACGCGAAACCGCCGTGGGCGTCGATCATTCTGAACGGCTTGGCAACATCGCCAAACAGAAAACAGAGGTTGCCGCGCGCCTCAAGACTTTGGAAGAGCGCCGCGGCAAGGAGTTGTCGCTCGTTTCCCGTATTCGCGATATCCGCACGCAACTGGAGGCAGCTGTTTCGCCGGCCGCCGCTCCTCCCGCTTCCATGTCCACCGCTTCGGGTACTGCCGCGCAACCCGCCACAGATGCATCCGCGCTTCGCGCCGAGCTAGAGAAACTCAATGCCCAGCTCGATGCTATCCAAGGCGATTCGCCGCTAATGCGCGTCTGCGTGGATACGCAAATCGTCGGCGAAGTCATCTCCGCCTGGACGGGCATTCCCGTCGGCAAAATGCAACAAGACGAAATCAATACCGTCCTCCATCTCAAGGATCTGATGGCTGTACGGGTCATCGGCCAGAACCACGCCCTCGAAGCCATCGCCCAGCGCATTTCGACGAATCGCGCTGGTATGGACGATCCCGTCAAACCGGTCGGCGTCTTCATGCTCGTCGGTCCAAGCGGCGTGGGCAAAACCGAAACCGCTTTAGCCCTGGCCGATTTTCTCTACGGCGGCGAGCGTAATCTCATCACCATCAACATGTCCGAATTCCAGGAAGCCCACACCGTCTCCAGCCTCAAAGGCGCGCCCCCAGGCTATGTCGGTTACGGGGAAGGCGGCGTTCTCACCGAAGCCGTCCGCCGCCGCCCCTATTCTGTCGTTCTCCTCGATGAATGCGAAAAGGCCCATCCCGATGTTCTCGAACTCTTCTACCAGGTCTTCGACAAGGGCAACATGGAAGACGGCGAAGGCCGCGCGATCGATTTCAAAAACACCATCATCATTCTCACCTCCAATGCCTGCACCGATCTTCTAATGAAGCTAACCGCCGATCCCGAAACCACTCCCACCGCCGATGGTCTGGCCAAAGCCCTAAAGCCGGAACTCAACAAAATCTTCAAGCCTGCCTTTATGGGGCGCCTGGTGACCGTTCCGTATTTCCCGCTGCGCGATGAAGCCATGAAGCAAATCGTCACGCTGAAACTTGCCAAGATCCAGCGACGGATTCGCGACAACCACAAGATCGAGCTGACCTATGATCCGGCCGTCGTCGCCGAAGTCGCTAAACGCTGCACCGAAGTAGAATCGGGTGCGCGCAATGTTGACAACATCCTGACCAATACCATGCTCCCGGATGTTTCCCGTTATCTACTGAGCCGCATGGCCGAACGCCAGAAGCCGGCGTCCATCCATGTTTCTGTGGGCGAAAACGGCGCCTTTGCCTATGCTTAGCTCCGGTGCAAGAGCTCGATGACCGTAATTTTGTGCCTTGGAGTGAAGCTTACCAGCAAGGATACTTTCGTTCCTAAATTGTTTTGACCAGATAACTCTGGACCTAGTTTCTTTGTGCGGAGCCGCTCAATATGGCCTATACGCAAGACAATCGCCTGATCGCCATCACCACCCCGCTTGGCAAGGACGTCTTGCTTCTGCAGGGCTTCAGCGGCCGCGAATCGATGTCCCGGCTATTCCATTTTTCCGCTGACCTCCTTTCCGAAAATCATTCCATCGCCTCCAAGGACATCGTCGGCAAGCGCGTCACCGTCCGTCTGGGAGTTCCCAAGGGCGGACAGCGCTACTGGAACGGTTTTGTCAGCCGCTTCGCATTCCTCGGCCGCGACGAGCGCTTCAGCCACTACCGTGCGGAAATCGTTCCCTGGGCATGGTTTCTCACGCGCACAGCCGATTGTGAAATCTTCCAGCAAAAGACCATTCCCGACATTCTCAAAAAAGTCTTCGGCGACTTTGGCTTTAATGATTTTCAGGATAAGACTCAGTCGACCTATACCCAGCGCGAATATGTCGTGCAGTATCGCGAAACTTCCTTCAATTTCGCGGCTCGTCTCATGGAGGAATACGGCATCTTTTATTTCTTCGAGCACGACAATAGCAGTCACAAGCTGACCTTCTCGGACAAGCCCAGCGTCCACAAAAGCTGTGTTCCGCAATCCACTTTTCGCTTCAACGTTGCGGCGCGCACTCCTCTCGAAGATGAGGACTATGTCTTCAGTTGGGATGCCGAAGAAGAACTGCGTCCCGGCAAGTACGCCCTCACCGACTACAATTTCGAGACTCCCAACACCTCCTTGCTATCTCAGGTCACCACTGTCGACCAGGTCTCCGATAACACCAGATTCGAAGTCTTCGACTACCCCGGCATCTTTCTCAAGAAAGATCAGGGCAGCGACATGGTTAAGGTCCGCATGGAAGAAGAAGAAACCTCCTTTCAAGTCATGACCGGCTCCGGCAACTCCCGCAGTTTCGTCCCGGGGTCCAAGTTCACCCTTAGCGAACATCCGCGCCGCGAATTAAATGCAGACTACCTTCTAACCGACGTCTCGCATTCCGCCACCGTCGGCCAGGGCTATTACAGCGGCGAAGTCAACGCACAGGAAAGCTACAGCAATCATTTCACCTGCATTCCCTTTGACACGCCATTTCGGCCTCAGCGCATCACTCCAAAACCCGTTGTGCAAGGTCCGCAAACCGCTGTCGTCGTCGGTCCTTCCGGCGAAGAGATCTATCCCGACAAATATGGCCGTGTGAAAGTTCAGTTTTTCTGGGACCGCCTGGGCAAGAAAGACGAAAACAGTTCCTGCTGGGTGCGCGTCTCCCAGCCTTGGGCCGGCAAAAACTGGGGTGCTATCAATATTCCGCGCATCGGCCAGGAAGTGATTGTCGAGTTTCTGGAAGGCGATCCCGATCGTCCCATCATCACTGGACGTGTCTACAACGCCGACCAGATGCCCCCTTACGCTCTGCCCGATAACATGACCCGCACCACGTTCTTGTCGCGCAGCTCGAAAAATGGCACCTCCAGCAACTACAATGAGCTTCGCTTTGAAGACAAAAAGGACGACGAACAAATTTTCTTGAACGCCGAAAAGGACATGGACTGGCGCGTAGAAAAAGAATCTCGCGAATTCGTCGGCGCCAATCGCCATATGATCGTCAAGTCCAGTCAGTTCGAAGAGGTCGACGGCGATAAACAAACCCAGGTGAAAGGTAAACACATCGAAAAGATTACCGGAGACACCTCCATCCACATCGGCGCAAAGCAGATGGAAAAAATCGACTCGGATCAGTCCATCACCATCGGCGGCGATCGCAAGGAGCAGGTCACCAACAACGAGTCCATCACCATTGGCCAGAGCCGAAAGGAAAATGTCGGCAGCAACGAGTCCATCACTATCGGCCAGAGCAGAAACACAAAGATCGGCGCGAACGACGTGCTCTCCGCAACCCAGGCGGTTTATATTACCGGGGGCATGAACGTCGTCATTCAAGCCGGCATGCAACTTTCTCTCGTCGGCCCCGGCGGCTTCATCGACATCGGCCCCGCAGGCGTTTCCATTCAGGGCACCATGGTGCTCATCAACAGCGGTGGCGCCCCCGGCAGCGCGCAAAGCGCCAGCCCAGATTCGCCCGCCAGCCCGGCTGCTCCCGAGGATCCCAAAGATCCAGACACCGCCGACGACGGCACCAAAGGTGGAAAGCTCAACCAGTAGTCACGAGGAGTGCCTATGCCGCCAGCAGCACGCATAACTGACCCAACGACCCACGGCATGCCACTGGCCCCCGGTCCCGGAAGCGTCAACGTTCTGATCGGCGGCCTCCCCGCCTGGCGCGCTATGATTGACCAGCACGCTTGCCCGGCCGTCAGCATCAGCGGCGCCGACGGCGTTGGCATGGTCATGCTCGGCAGCCCTACGGTGCTGATTAATTTCATGATGGCCTGCCGCATGGGCGACATCGTCATGGAAATACCCGGCCTGGCCCTGGGCCCGGTAAATCCGATCATCATGGGCGAGCCCACGGTCATGATCGGCGAAGTCGGCATGGGCTCACCCACCGTCGTGCCACCCGTGCCGCCGCTGGTCTTGTTAGCCCAAGCGATGAGCGGCAGCGGCACCACCGGCCCCTCTTCGGCCTCTGGCAGCCCAGGCGTTGCTGGCGAAGCCCTGGCACAAGCCGCCCAATCCGGCGTTCCCTTTATTAAACCTTGTCCCGGTTGACAGGCCTTATCGAACGCGGCAGGTTCTGCCGCACAAACCGGCCACTGGGTTGAAATCGAACTGCTCGATCATGAGGGCAAACCAGTCCCCAGCGAGCCGTACGAAATCGAGCTTCCCGATGGTTCAACTACCGAGGGATATCTTGATGGAAAGGGCCAGGCTAGAGTCGATGGTATCGACCCCGGCAACTGCAAAATCTCATTCCCCAATATCGACAAGAAATCCTGGCGCAAGAAATAGCGTTCTCTATGAACCGCTAAGTTCTTCTACACCGATAGAACTCTGTCGAGGAAATCATCATGGGCGAATACTACACCGTTAAACAAGGCGATCACCTCTCCAAAATCGCCAAGGACAACGGCTTCACCGACTACACCGTCATCTGGGATCATCCCAACAACTCCGACTTAAAAAAGATGCGGCAGAATCCCAACGTCCTGCTTCCCGGCGATGAAGTCTTCGTTCCCGAGATGGAGGAAAAGCAGGAGTCCGGCTCCGCCGACAAACACCACACCTTCACCGTCGACAAAAAAACTCTCAAACTTCGTCTGGTCCTCGAAGACAACTACGAAAAACCCATCGCTCGGGCACAATGCGCCCTGCTTGTCGACGGACAAACCTACCAGTTAACCACCGACGGCAGCGGCAAGCTCGAGCAGGACATCCCCCTGGATGCTTCGGAAGCTTACCTCACCATCCGCGGCGATCAAACGCCCTTCGCCAACGACATCATTCCCATCAGAATTGGCCATCTCGATCCCATCGATGAACTCTCCGGCCAGATCGCCCGCCTCAACAATCTCGGGTACTTCGCTGGCCAACTCGATGACTCCGACACGGACGCCTTCGAATCCGCCGTCGAAGAATTCCAATGCGACAATAAACTGACGGTGGACGGAATTTGCGGAACCAACACGCAAGCCAAACTGAAGCAAGTACACGGCTGTTGAAATTGTTCGAGGCTATCTGGGAACTCGAAAAGACTGTACACGGTTAGGCCCATCGATTATGGCTGACGATAAAAAGGGCACGGTTCATGGCACATCGGACGGCGGCGTCACTGGCCTTCACGATCCCGCCGACCCCTTTCATTTTCTTGTGGGACCTTCCACTTCTGCCGAATACAATACCGCCCGCCTCCGTTTGATCCCCATCGCCTGTTTTCGAATTGACGACGTGCGCTTCCAATTTGATTCCTCTTTTGTTCTGCCGGCCATCAAGGAAGAGATGGACACCTTCTCCAACCTGCGCAAAGAGAATCCCAATATGGTCGGTGCCCCGATTTCTATCTTTGGGCACGCCGATCCTTCCTTTCAGGGCAATTTCGAACGCGGTTCTGCTACCCAGCAGTCGGGCGACGATTACAACAAGACTCTCAGCGGCCGCCGGGCCATGGCCATCTACGCCTTGCTCACGCGCGATGCCGCCATCTGGAACACGCTATACAACCATCACTTGGGCGGTGATGTTTGGGGCGAGGATGCTATTCGCACCATCCTCAATCACATCGATAGCCAGGATCCTTCTAAGAATAAACCTGGGCAACCACAAGGCTCTTCGGCCCCGGGAAGCAGTTCGCCCTCCGCAGCTCCCAGTCCCGGCTCCTCCGATCCTCCCGACGATCCCCGCGTGGCGCGATATGCCAGCGATGGCGGCCAGCGCCAGCAGTTGTTCCTGCAATACATGAACCTGCTGTGCGGCGACCTTAAGCTCGATAAATCCAGTGATTTTCTTGCGCGCAATGCGGGACCAGACCAAAAAGGCGACGTTCAGGGATGCTCCAGATTCAATCCGCTCATCGTTTTTTCACAGGAAAAAGAGGATCTCTTCAAGAAGGCCTGGCCACAGAAGGACAAGGTCACTCTCGCAGAGCGCAACGAAAGAAACCGGCCCAATCGCCGCGTCATGATCTTGGTTTTTCGAAAGGGAAGCCAGGTGCTTCCCGCGAAGTGGCCGTGCCCAACTTTCAAAGAAGGCGGCGCCGCCTGCAAAAAGCGGTTTTTTTCTGATGGTGACCAGCGCCGCTCCACGCACCTCTCGGGCGCGGAGCGCAAATTCGACGATACTCACGACACCTTTGCCTGCCGCTTCTACCAGCGCATTTCCGCAGGCGGTCCTTGCGACCAGGTTCTTCAATACTGGGTCGTGCGTATTTTGGCGGAGGGTATGGGACCGCTCAGCAAGAGAAAACCGCTCGCTAATGAACTTTTTGTCCTCACCGGTAGCGGCTCGCCGTTCCCCGAGATTCGCGGAGTCACCAACGCGCTGGGTATCCTGCGCGTCCCCGTTGTATCTCCCGTCTGCACCATGACTCTCCAAATTGCCGGAGTCCGCGTGATTTTGGACGGGGGGTTATTGCTCAGCCTGCAGGAGGGAAAGCCGGCCGTGGAACCACGCCTGTACAACCTGGGCTATGGAACCCCGGACACGGAAAGCTGGACGGATGACGTGTTCTCGGCCAACGTCAAAGAGTTTCAGAAAGACCAAAGCTTAGAGCAGAGCGGCAGCGTCGATGACCAAACGCAGACGCAGCTCAGAGAATTGTACGGCAGTTGACTTCTTGGCTGGCTCGAAGCCGTGGTGATTTAGAAACGGCTGGCTCATTAGAATTCGACACGGAGGAACACGCGAGATGCCCTGGGACAACGAGCATAAGGACTGGGACTACCACAAGCCCCTGCACCGAATCAATTCTCCGTGCTGGATGCCCGGACGGGCTCGCGTGAGTGGAGAAGGCTACGCCCTAGGTTGTCGCGCACCCAGTGATGGTGAGGATGACACCGTGTTGGACTACTTCATCTTTCGAAAGCTCATGCGAACTCTACCTGGCTGGGTGGCCGTCCATGGCGAGGCGGAGACGGAGGTCGAGGGCGAGTTATACCGCAGTTTCCAAACCTGGACGGACGTTCCGGTGTGGCAGTGGCACCAATGGTACGATTGGAACTTCCATGTCATTCCAGCTCCCGGATACCAGTATGTTCGAGGACTCGGTAACATTCTGCCTCCACCGCCCGACAAAGATAAACATGAGCGCTTTGTCGGATCGCCGGACGCCATGGAATGCGAGTGGGATTGCGGTGCTTTCGCAAAAACCAAGGGCCTGAGACCCAATGTAGGTGGCATGTTTTCATCGGATTGGGCCTGGCCCCTGACAGGCCAATACGCCTGGATAGCAGGGCGCTGGATCTACGATTGTGGTCATGCCTCAAGCGAAAACAAGGACCCCAAGCAAGGCCAGGTCGGTTTGATGCGCACGGAGATTCATCCTTGCAAAGCTTTAGCGTCGGCACGCTGGGAAGCTGTCAATTTCCCCGAAAACGGCAAACGGTATGTTCCTGCCATCCAATTTATGTTTTTTGCCAGTGAGAAGGGCGGCTATAAGAATCCCAATCACCTCAACGCTTCCGACTACGAATTCATCGTCGATCTGCCGAGAACAGGTAAGGCAGCTCCCATCTCTTCGCGCATCGGCGCAACACCGGAATTCCCGCTGAACACTGTCGTCCTCCGCACCCCTCATCTGCTGCACAAGTTTGATTATTCTCCGTTCAGCGGCGCCGCGGGCGATGCCGCCAGCGTTGTCCCGGTCATCGAGCCCATCCTTCCTGACGACCCTGGCACTCCGCCTGAGCAGGTGAAGATTAAGATTCCCCTCTCTCAGGTCAAGTCCGGCGACTATTTTGGGGTCATTGTTTCTCTGGGTTGGTATGATCCGGACGGCTCGGAAGCCAGAAAGGTGATGCATTGCCAGGTCAAGCTCGATCACCTTTTCAAAGGCAGCGTTGATCATGACACCTTCTCAGAGGAATGGATGATTAAGATTGGTGTCAATGGCCGTTGGTTTACGCAGTACTTCGATGGCGTTCGCAACAACACTTCTCTGAAATTGAATGCCCAGGTTATAGACTTCTGGCTTTCCGAGGATGATTTCATCTACGTCTCGTCTCATGGCGCTGAAATGGATCTCGTTGGCGATTTCTTTGAGCGGGCTCGAAATGACCGCACCCTCACGCTCGATGACAAAGTCATCGATTGGGATAAGGATGTTGTCCCCTGGAATCAGGCCAAGCTTTGGAGGCTTTGCCGGAGAATGGGTTGGATGATGGCTTCCACTTTTAAGGATGAAAATGATCCACTTGGAATCATTGATCCGGGCCACGGCCGCATAGGCAACAAGAATCAACTTCAGGATGTTGGAAATGGCGTGTTTCTGGGAAATCCAATCAAGCTCAAATCTGTAAAGGACAGCACCCTTAAGTACTCATTGATTGCTTACTCCACCGAAGCAGACGACCTTAGCGCTGAATTGCTGGAAAGCACGTTTATCGTGGACTATACCTTGAACTTCAGCGTTGATGTGAAACGCCAGCAGGTGCCTTGATGCCTTTGCCCACTCTACTGGTGGTCATCGTTTTCGGAACCGGCGAACTTGCCAGTCTCGAACTCGGCTCTCCTCTCGAGCCGGACCTGCTCCCGTCGGCTCGCGTTGAACTCATTTTAGCGGACTACGAATTGCGCCGCGATCTTCTCCGGGAAATGGATCCGCCAGATGCCAGCGAAGCCCTCGCAGCGCGCCTTCAGCGCGGCGCCTTTCGGCCTACGGATCTTTTGCATCTCATTCAGGCGCTGGGAACTGTCGGCATGCCCCAGGGATCCGACGCCGTCGAAAAACATATCGGGGACTCCAACCCTGCCATTCGCCTCGCGGTCATTCGTAGCCTCGGCCAAATGGGCAAGTTTTCGAACATAGCCCTTATACGGCCCTACCTGCAGGATGCCGACCCGGAGTTTCGTCGCACGGCGGTGATTGCTCTTGGAAAGTTTGCGAAGCCCGAGGTGATTCCGGAGCTGGAGGCAACCGCATCGCGCGATCCGAAGCTCATCCCTCTTGTCCAGGATGCCAAGCGTCGAATTGACGCGATGACCAAGGAGGACTACAGCGCCTTCGTCGACGCCGTAATTGGCACCCATGAGTGGGAGGACATCTATTCTCTCTTCATGATGGCCTGGCATCCGCTCGTCGATCGGCTCTCTGATAAGCAGCAAAGCCTTGCTGTGCGCATGCGCGCCGTTCAGATGATCGGCTGGGGTCGCATGCGTAGAGCCAGTCAGGCTCTAACCGCGATCGTAGCGGATCCCCTCGAGCCTCCGGAACTCCGCCTCGAAGCCATAGTCGCTTTAGGCCGCTGTAGAATCCGCAGCTCCGTGGGACAACTCATCCCATTCCTGAATGCGCCGGAACAGAGCGTTCAGTTGGCAGCAATTACTTCTTTGGGGCAGTTGGGCGTTTCGACCGCGATCGAGCCGCTCGTCAAGAAATGGAATGATCGTGGCGGCATCTATCGCGAAACCATTCGCTTGGCCCTGCGCCGTTCGTGCTCTTTGTCGGGCACCGAAGCCTTGACCGACCTGCTCATGAAGGACGCCGCCCTTACCGAGGCAAAGATCTATTTCGTCGACCCCAGCCTCAATTTGTTTGATTCATTCCGCCCAGGGCTCCTCGACCCATGGTTGTTGGTTCCTTCCTCTCCAGCCCGCCGCGACGCTGCGCTTCTGCTGGCCTTCTTTGGGCGTCGAACGGACGCAGCGAAATTGGACCCACTGCGCTCGGATCCCGATCCGCTGATTCGCGACCTGGCCGAACGCGCTGCAAAGAGATTGGCGGCGCTCGGCGCTCCCTAAGGAAAAGGAGATAACTCAAAACGTTGGTCGTAAAGTTCATCATCGTCTTCGTTTGGTTGGGTGCCGCTTACTGGCTTCACGGCTACCCCACGGGCCGCAAGATCTTTGCTTATGTTGGCGCGATCGTTGCTCTCGTTCATCTTGGCGCTATCGCCGGCGCCGCTTTATTGGATTGGTTCGCTGGCAACGTCTCGGTCGAAGGCGGTGTTAACATGGCCGGGTTTTTCGTTGGCTGCCTTTTGGGTCTGGTATTGGGCTGCGTGGTGGGCTCGTTTGCTGCCAAGAACGATCCGCTCTATTGGATTGCGCAGGTCGCGTCCGCTGCCTTCTTGGCCTTTTTTCCTTTGTACCGGTAGCAGCGGCTCGCGCGGCCGTGCTGGAAAGGAACTTGGACATGCTGTACTTGCTTCTGCTTTCCTATGTGACGGTGTTCACTGCCGAGTTGGTCGGCGACAAACTCCTCTACACCATCAGCGCCCTTTCCACCCGCTACCGCTTGGCCCCGCTTCTCTCCGGCGTCGCTTTGGCGTTTATGGGTAAGATGGCCGCGGCCGTTGTGTTGGGTGGCCTGGTCGCTCGCTTGCCCGTAAAATTCGTCGCCCTGGTGAGTGCCGCCACTTTCTTTACCATGGCTCTCGCGCTTACCTTCAAGGCTCCCGCATCCGACGGTCTGGAGCATGCCCATCCCGGTCGCTGGTTCCGTCCCGCTCTGATTTCTTTTTCCGTCGTTTTCTTTTCGGAGTGGGGCGACATCGGCCAAATCGCCGCTGCCACTATCGAAGCCCGCTTTCAAGCGCCCCTCGTGGTTTGGCTGGGCGCGACGCTGGCCATGGTGACCAAGGCCATTCTCGCCATGACCGTTGGTGTGGCTTTGCGCAACCGCATCTCTCAAGAAGTCCTTCGCTATTGTGGGGTAGGCCTTTTGTTTAGTCTGGGCCTGTTCTCGCTACTCAACGTCGCACTGCACTGGTGACCGGGCCGAGCTAACAGAACTATGAAGATACTTCTCGAACTCCGTTCCGGTCCCAATGCGGGCAGCAAGCTGCCGTTAGCTCCCGGCCAAGCTCTGCGCATCGGTCGCCATCCCAAGGCCGATCATCCTTTTCCCGACGACAAGCTTATGTCCGGCCTCCACTTCTCGATCGACTACGGTGAAAAAGGCTGCCGCCTGCTCGACTTGCAAAGCAGCAACGGTACTTTCCTAAATGGCGCGCGCGTGAAAGAAGCCACTCTCGCAAGCGGCGACGAGATCCGCGCCGGCAACACCGTCTTCGTCATTCGCATGCTGCCCGACGAAGCGCTTCCCGCCGAATCTCGGAAACCAGAACCTCTGCCAACACCCAGACCAAAACCCAAACCGGTGCAAACGCCCGCCTCGCCGGCCCCGGCTCCAGGCATGTACGGCGGCTTGCCATCTTTCCCAGCCGCTGCTCCTAAAATCGTAACTGAGCCGGTTGCGTTGCCCCACGCGCGTCCTCTGTCTTCACCACCCACTCCGCGTCAACCTCGTTTGCAGGACCTGCTAGCCAAAGACTTCCAACCCCTCTACGCCCTCCTCGATGCTTCCCGTGAGCCCAGCGTCCTAAAAGTCATCCTAGAATCGAAAGAGGAATATCAGTCGCTCTACGAAGGCCCGCAAGGCGCCCAACTCGCCCACTTCGCCCCTTATCTCGTCCGCGTCCCGCAAAAGTCTGCTCTTCTCGACACCCTCGTACAGCAAGCCTGGTCCAAAAGCTGGGGCGTCTTCGTCACCTGCGACATGGCTTTCAAAGATCTCCGCACCCACTTCCGCCATTTCCTGACCGTCAAACTCCCCGACGGCCAACAAGTCTATTTCCGGTACTACGACCCCCGCGTCCTCCGCCTCTTTCTGCCCACCTGCCTCCCCGAAGAAACCACCGAGTTCTTCGGCCCCGTAAAACATTTCCTCATGGAAGCCGAGGATCCCAAGCTTGCTCTCCATTTCAGCCGCGGCCCCAAAGGCCCCGACAAAAAGGAGCTCCACCTTGCACCCGCGTAACCATCCCAACTCATCGCTGCTCTCGTGCCTGGGTTCGCCGCGTCCGGCACACGCTCCATGCCATATTTTTCTACGCCTGGGACCTATCTAAGTCCATGCTCACCATCCGCAAAGAGCAAATCGCCGTGTTCGGCCCGCTCGGGAAAAAGGTCTTCGAAGACCGCATGCTCACTCACCTCAAAAAAGTTTTCCCCGAACAATCCGAATCCCTCGGCGAACCAAAGCTCCGCGAAACCGTCCAATACGGCACGCAGCGCGCCGCCGCCTACAGCATCGTCTCCGAGTGCGACGTCTGCAAATACATCGACCTCATGATTCTCTACGGTCGTGATTTCGATAAAGATCTCAATCTACGGTGGGCCCAATCCATCTTAGAGAATAAGGCTTTGAGGAATCCCTCCGCGAAAATAGACAGGCTCCTCGAAGCCGCAAAGAAACAAGGCCCGCAAACCCAGACCAGGAGCCAATCGTGAGCAATCCCCCAAACAGCGGGCTTGGCAACGCGGTCAAGGATGCCGATCAAACCATGAGCCCTTCTCCGGCCGGCGGATGCGTTCAACCCTGCGGCTCTCCCGCTCCTCCGACGACCGCCGTGGCCCCTAAAAAAAAGCATTTTGTCGCTTTCCAAATGGTGGACCAGGAGGGTAAACCCGCGGCAGGAGAAAGTTACAGACTCACTTTGCCGGACGGTACTATTCATGAGGGCACATTGAACAAGAAAGGCCGCGACAGAGTGAACGGGATTGACCCCGGAACCTGTAAGATCACCTTTCCGAATCTCGACAAGGATTCCTGGGAGCCCAAGTGAGCATCCCGCGAATCATTCTGGATAGCGACCACGGCTCCGATCCCGCCGGGCCCCCGGAAACCGGATTCCGTCCGATCGATTTCGACTCTGGACGGCCTTGCATTTCGCCGTCGCACGAGGAGGCTTGACGCGTGGCTTCAAAAAGAACCGCCGCTGACGGAGATACTCTTTGCAATTTCGCAATCGACGCCGGCTTTTTCAACTGTCAGGCTCTTCGCGCTGACCCAGCCAACAGCGCCTTCCTAACTCGCGCCTTGAAAAAGGGCGATGAAGTCACCATCCCTGATCTGCGTCCTCGCACCGAAAACTGCTCCACGGATAAACTCACGAAGTTTTTGCGCAAGAACACTCCCCCAGTGTCCATCCGCTTTGTGCACGGCTCCCCCAATAAGCACTATCTGGCCGATACCACCCTGGACTTCTTGCAAGTCAGCAATCACATCACCAGCCAAGGTGGCGCGAAGGACGACGTGCCCTTTCCCGATAAATTCGAGTTCCAGAAGCCTGGCCACGACGACCCGGACACCTTCAAAGTCGAGGTTGTCGATTCCTCCGCCGGCGCAACCCTGGATGCAACTCTTGAGGCCCTCAAGCAAGTTCGCCAACCGGATGGAACGATTACGCACGACGTCTTTTCGGGCGCCGAGGCGGCCAAACGCAAGTTGGATCCCGTGAGCTGTAAAAAAGTGCGTTCCAAGGTCGCTTACCGTTCCAAATATCTGCGCCTGGTCGTCGACGAAGCGGACAAAGCTGCGAAAAATGATCAAACCTTGCTCACCACGGATATGACCGATCAGGGTGATCCCGCCGTCGAGATTCTTGAGCAGAACGTGCGTGCCTCCTACGCCCTTTCGCGTTGTCCCGGAAGCCCCAAGTGTCGCATCTCGGTCCCGGTCCCCATTGGCAGCGACACCGACACACGTAAGCCACGCCGGCGGATTCGAATCGCGGTTCATGTGCTTCGCGCAACTCCTCATGGCACTCCAGTCGTCACCCCCGCAGACGCCAACCGCCGGGTCACAAAGTGGATCCGCCGCTTGTACGCGCAGGCTTCTATCGCGCCAAAACTCGTCCAGGCCGCGCGGGAAGTGGACCCCGTCGCTAACCTCGTTGCCGTTTCCGACCCAGCGGGAACTTCCGCGGCTGGGGATGGCCAACTTGGTTTTCGGCTAACGGCCCCCGGCAAGCCCGCCCTAGTGGTAGGTCCCGTTACCCCGGCCGCTGGCGATACTCCGCAAACTTCGGCGAACGCCCTTGCGGCGCTCGTGACGGCACCCTATTCTGCAACCGTCACGGTCAACCCGGCTAGATTTACCGATCCGCCCGCATCGCGCTCCGCGGATCTGCTGATCACCCCGCCGGACGTCACGATTGACAATCTGGTCTCGACGGATTCGCGCCAGGCCCTCGCCGTGGGCCGACCCAACCCTCTTAACCTCCAATCCTGGGACGGCACGAACTTTCTCGTTGGCTCCCTCGAACAGCGAACTCTTTTGAAAAACTACGATACCGGCCAGGATCGGATTGACATAATCGTGGTTCAACAAGTTACCGCTGGCAATCGCGGCGAAGCCATGATGTCGGGGCATCAAATCGACCCCCTTCGCCCGGCCATCGCTCCCGTGCGCTTTTCCGCCTTCCTGGTCAAAGTTGCCATGGACGGCTCGGACCAAAACCCCTTCTCCGCGCCGCACGAATGCGGACACGTCACTATGGAGTTAGTTCATGCGCAAGGTCGCCGTGCCGAACTCATGTCCGCCGGCACTTCCGGCACCGCCGTTGTCGGCGGTACAAAAAGGATTAAAGAGGGGCTGCAGGCATTCGACAGCCCCGCTGGAAGTTTCCTACAACTTAGGCGCCTGCTTTCCGAGGGAGCTCCGCTTCTTGAACCATTCTAAGATGGAACAGAGATAACCAAATGTTGCGTGTGGTCTTGATCCTTCTAGGGACATTGATAGGAGCTCAATCCGCTGACCCGGGAGTCTTTACGATGGGAACTTCACAAAACCTGCCGCTTCCCCCTGGCTGGAGCCAGCTCGAGGAATTTATTTTTCATCCCGATCCCTACCACCAGGAATCTGTTCCTCGGGGCCTCGTCCGCGATTCCACGGCAAAATTCATTGAAGCCCGCGTCATTCCCTCTACTCCGCGCGGTCCTCTACTTCAGACAGAAAAGGTCGTCGACTTCTACGATCTTCAGGAAGTGTGTCCACATCTCCGCGGCCTTCTTGAAAAAAACGAGAAGACCTCCGACGGCGTCATTCGTTCTGCGGTCATCCTTCGCACGCTTGCTCTTGTTTGCCTCCCGCCCGACCTTGCCTTCGCCGCAGATTTCGCTAAGCAGCTCGTCGGCCGTTCTTCCTCGCTTCCTGAATTCCAGGAACTCATCGGGCTCGACGACGCCCTGGCCGACGGCTCCGACTTCTCTCTGCTGAAATCACGCATGGACCTCCGTTTCCGCGATTTGGACAACAGGCGCCAGAATGACTATCAGGCGCAGCTGGAGTACGCCAATCTCCAGGACACCATGAACGTCAAGCTCAATCGCTGCCAAAGAGCCGCTGAACAGAAGGCAAGAATCATCGCCATTCCGGACCGCTCTGCACGCATCAAGGAAGAGATTAAAGCGTATCTGTCGATCGGCTACGGCTATCTGGAATTTCTGTCCGGCTGGTCCTCGCGCCGCCTCCGCCGCGAAACTTGGGGCGAACAGCCCGCGCAGCAGATGGAGCGCGCCGAAAAGCGCGAGCTTCGCCAGGACGTCGTCAAGGCTTTTCGCAGTACTATGTCTTCGCTTGCTCCTTCGCCCGGTGTTCCGAAGGAAAATCTCGACTCACTCCGCGTCCGCTGTTTGCGCGCCATAGAATATTTCGGCGGACCTGTCTCGAATACCGAGTTGCAGTTCGTCGAGAAAAATGCCGGCCTACAGCTGGACCCGCTCTCCAAGTGATACTCCGGAACGCAGTCTCGAACTGTTTTCCCGGAATAGAATCTCGTGATAGCGCTTTGCATTCATTTGCCGGAAACTATTTCTTCCGCGGTTTCCGCTTACCGAGTGTCGCGATTTGAGGAGTTGGCAATCGTGTCGACATACCTTCCGGAATTGCCTTTGGAGCAACCTGTTGTACGGCGCTCCTGGATTCTCTGTATTTTGCCTCCTCGATTTTCCATTGCGGCCGCCGGTTTGCCTTCCATAAGGCTCTGTCACAACGCGTAAGCGATTCGCCCGGCGTTGTTGGTAGTATGTAGATTGTTTCGTCACCGGCTCTCGGGAGAGCTGAAATTGGGCGTATTACTGGAAATCAAAGCGGGGCCCTTTGCCGGAAAGAAAGTTTCCGTTGCCGGCGGGCAGTCGGTCACATTCGGCCGAGCGGCGGGGCGTGCCGAGTTTGCGCTGCCTCACGACACCTTCATGTCCGGTGTGCACTTTGCCGTCGAGTGCGGGCCGCAGGGCTGCCGCATCCAGGATCGCAAGAGCAGCAACGGCACTTTTCTAAATGGCGCGCGCATCCAGGACGCGATGCTCGCCAACGGCGACGAAATCAAGAGCGGCCAGACGATTTTCGCAGTAAAGGTCGTCGCCGACGCGAAACTCGCCTCGTTCATGACTCCCCAAGAAGCAGGGCCGCCCTCTGCGCACGAGCCGGGGCCTAGCGTAGCCGAGTCGGTGCGACCGTCGGCTCCAGAGGCGCGGCACCCTGCGGCCGAACCTGCTCCTCCGCCAGTTCCCCCGGAAGCGCGGCCTGTCGAAGAACGGAAACCTACACCCGTCAAGGCTGCTCCTGAGCGCCCGTCGCGCGCTCCCGAAGTTGAACCTCCTCCGCCGTCTATGCGGAGGGCGGACGTTGGCCAGGAAGCTGCGGAGCCACATCCCGCGCCGGATGCCGCGGTCGGGTGGCCTGCCCAAAAATCTTCGCAGCCCGGGCTACCCACCGAGAGCGCGCCGCCTAAGCCCGTGGCGCCTGCCAGGAAGGCGCCGCTCCTTGAAGAACCCCCGAGATTCCACGCCATCCCTAGCCCACCCGGAGCTGGGCCGAAACCGCCCGACGGCGGCTCACCGCCGCCGGGCGTTGCGCCTTACATGGCCCAAAAGTTTGCAGATCTTCCTGCTGCTCGAGGAGGAGTGAGCCCGCGAGGTGCTGCGTTTTCAGTCATGGGCTGGTCGTTTCCTCCGGCTCCGGCCGAATGGCAAGTGCAAGAAGGATTTGGACTTCAACAATCGGGCCACGAGGAATTTCCAAGCAGCGTGGCCGCCACGGAAGAGCTGCTTGGCGGAATTACGCTACAACAGTTTGTGGAGTCGCAAATCAGTATGCTGCGCGGTTATCTGCGCAATCCGAAAATCGAGCCGACCATGCCGCCGAGCGTGGGCGGGGCCGACGAAAGCATGGCTATGGACGTTCGCCACTCGACCAAGGACGGCACGGAGCTGGTCTACCGGCGGATTTATGCGCGTAGCGGGTCGTCGGTCGGAGTTTTGACGGTGACGACGCTTGCGGCGGACTTTCCTCAAGTCTTAAAGACTCTCGAGCCCCTCCTCGATGGCGCGGCCTTCCGAGCAACAGTCAATAATTGACAGCGAAAGTGAAGAGCTGTCCCTCTCTCTTCTGATGGTCGTTCGGCGCAGACACCACTGTCGTGTGTCTGGCTGGTAGGGAAAACGAGACGACCAGCATAGCGCCAGCATCTTCACACTCGACACCTGTTTCTCGCGCATCGCACGCTTGACTGGCCTTGCGCGCTATCCCCTGCCAGCACCGTGAGCCGAAGGAAAATGCGTGAGAACGGACGGCTTTGACGGTCGACGGTTGAAGGTCGAAAACGAACCTTGCGGGGGTGAGCCGAAGCCCACCCCTCGAAGGATGATCGAGCGTGAGTAATGAGGCGGCGCGAGTTGCCGGCGGAATATCGCCGACGCGAGCGGGCCGGAAGACAGCTAGGGCAGCGGAGGCGTGCAGGCAAAGTTTTGCGAAACGTTCGCTGTGGTCAGCACGGTGGTGTCAGGATAACTGTAAGCGCCGCTGATGGCCGACGATGGCGTCACGCCCGCGAACCACTCGAGGAGCGCCTCATTTTGCGGGTGATAAGTGAACCCATGCAGCACGGTCGGGAACACGCCGTTGGGAAGACCCTCGATCACGTCGCCGACCTCCAGGTCGTTCTGGCAATTGCCGTTGGGAGAGAGCCACCAGGGAGTCAGGTTGTTGCCAAAAGGATCGTTGAAGGTCTCAGACATCTCGTGGCTGAGCGCGGTGACGTCGCTGAAGCCCCCACCAAAAAGGCCTGGAGAGATCCAGCTCGAGTAGTTCAAGACATAACGCCTCTCCTGGAAACCGTTGGTGGGTCCGCCTTGCTCGAGGTCGTAGGTGTGGAACCCGAGGATGCAGCAGTTGCTGGGATTACCACCGATATACAGATAGGCGTTTGGAAAGAGGAACGAGGAAATATCGCGGGTGCGAATATCACCCGAGGTTTCCGCGGCGCCCACAGGCGTGGTGGTGTCCGTCCCGGAAAACGTCGGGGGGAAAAGGGCGTTAAAGAAGGCGCCTTCGTCGATCAAAACAAAGGCGCAGCAGGAGCCGTCGGCGTTGAGGGCAAAGCGATACGTGCCGCGGATAAGCACCATGGTCCGCGGCGTCGCAACGCGCGGGCGCAACAAAGTGTGCCACTCATCGTCGGATTTATGAATGAATTCGGCCCGCTGGACAGCGTCCGTAAATTGCGTCGGGGTCTCGCTGGAGGTGTAGGAGGTTTTGGAAAAAACCGGCGAGTTCAGGACCGGGGCCACAAATTGCGTGGCGTCGGAAAAGAGGCGCTGGTTGCCGACAAAGCGCGGCGAACCGTCGAAGTTACGCAAGTCCAGGCTGACCGGAACGACGGGTGCACCAATCCAAGTGGTCTCCCCTTCCCAGTCTTGGTCATGCCCCTGACTGAACGGAGCGTTGCCAACCATGGTGTACTGCCAACTGAACTGGGTAAAGCCGTTTGAATCGAGGCCCTGGTAATAGAAATAACTGCTCCAGTTGGCTACCGAGTCGATGCCCAGAGCACCGCCGCTCGAGCGCCGACCCAAGACGCCGCCTCCGGTGGCGTTCGAGCCGGCTCGAATCGTAGAGGGCTTGGCACTAAGTGTGAAACTAATGGGGACCTGATCGTCCGCCATACTCTGGGCACGGACGAATCCGGGCACAGCGAGAATGAGAAGCGCTGCAATTACAGACGCACGCATGTGGACCTCCAGTGTCAATTGTGGTGTTGTCCGACGGACCTCTCGGAACAATCGCGACAGACTTCCACGCCTCGAATAGGAACCGACCGCGAGTGGGGCGACTATAGAGCACAGCTGCGGCTGGCGCAAGAAAAAGTTGCGTTAAGCGGACTGAGCCCGCAAGGCGCTGCGTTCTCGGTCGTGGGCTGATGGTTTCCTCCGGCGCCGGCCGAGTGGCAAGCGCAAAATGGATTTGGGGCTTCAACAATCGGGCCACGAGGATTTTTCAAGCAACGTGGCCGCGCCGGAAAAGCTGCTTCGTAGAATTAGGCAACAACAGGTTGTTCGCTGTTGATTCACTGGCTATATAGATTGTTCAAGATGGAAGTATAAGATTTCAGGGTTATGGCCAATCAGGGACGCGACTACCTCCGGCCACTTTGTCCAACGCACTACGAAACTATGGTCATCATCCCATGACGCCGAACCAGCCGACCGTAGCTAGGGCTCTGGACACAGGGGAAATTCACGATTGTGAGTGCCTGGTGGACGGCTGCCCGCAACACTATTCGCCGGGGTACGGTTACTTCACGGTCGCACAGAACCATGACCACTGGGTGGCGACAGGGTCTGCGAGCCTGCGAATCAGAAGGCGTTCCGTCCAGGTGCTTTGTGGGGAGCATCAGCACTCGATGTTCCTTGAGTGCTTCGATCGCGAGACGCCCATGGAGAGCTTGCGGTGTCCCGAGAGCGATTGCCAACGCACCATGAAGATACTGGCTGGCGGGGCGCCCGTGTATTGGCTGGACGAAGGATTCTTTAAGAAGTCGTGAGTCGGCGGATTCCAATAATGCAAACGGACCACTGGCCAGAGCCGAGATGCATTTGGAGGAGCACAGACTGAAGTCTCCTGCCACATTGCGTTTAACTGGGAGTTAGGCGGCGGCGTGTATACTGCGGTGCGGTTGGTTGAAGTGAATCGGATTTGAGGATGCGGAGGAATTTTATGCGGAGACCTTGCGTGGCGCTGGCAGTAGCGATGGGGATGGCGAGTTTGATGATGGCGTCAGGCGGAGTGGCGCAGCAGGCTGCTACTGCGGGGCCTTATAAGGTTTTGAAGACGGCGAAAGTGGGTGGGGACGGCGGGTTTGACTATGTCTATGCAGATGACGCGGGGCGGAGATTGTACATTCCGCGGACGGGGCCGACAGCGCGGATAACGGTGTTTGATTTGGATACGCTGGAGCCGCTCGGGGCCGTCGCGAATGCCAATGCGCGGGGGGCGGCGGTGGACCCCAAGTCGGGGCATGGGTTTGGGAGCAGCAAGCCGGTGGTGATGTGGGATACGAAGACTTTGGCGACGATCAAGACGATTGATGTGGACGGCGGGCCGGACGGGATTTTGTTTGATCCATTCAATGGGCGGGTTTATGTGTTCAGTCATCGGGCGCCGAACGCTACGGTGATTAACGCGGCGGATGGGTCGATTGTTGGAACCATTGATTTGGGTGGGGCGCCGGAGCAGGCGGTCACGGATGGGAATGGTCATATTTATGTGGACATCGAAGACAAGGACAACATCGCCGTGGTGGACGCGAAGACCATGACGGTGACGGCGCACTATGATTTGGCGGGGAAGTGTGGAGGGCCGGGCGGGTTGGCGTTTGATGTGAAGAATCATGTGCTTTTTGCGGCGTGCCACGAGCCGCAGGTGATGGTGATTTTGAGTTCGGTCAACGGGAAAATTATCACTAGCCTGCCGATCGGGAATGGCGTCGATGGGGCTGTGTTTAACCCGGACACCATGGAGGCGTTCAGTTCGCAGCGCGATGGAACGTTGACGGTGATTAAGGAAAATAGCCCGACCAGCTTTGTGGTGGAGCAGACGGTCGAGACCAAGCAGAGCGCGAAGACTTTGACGCTGGACGAGAAGACCGGACATATTTTGCTGATTGCCGCTGAGTTTACGCCGCCGCCTGCGCCTGCGCCGGGGGAACGGCCTGGGCGCGGGGCAATGGTGCCGGATTCGTTTGCGATTTTGGTGGTGGGGAAGTAGCGGCCGACAATGGCGGAGAGCCTTGCGGTTGCGTCAGTGGAAGTCGGGATAGATTTCGTCGGCGATCCAGTAGTTTGCCAGGAGCAGGGCGAAGAGAGTTCCGACTAGCCAGAGGATCCAGCGGCGGCGCTTCCAGGTGGCGACGAGAGTGGAGCGTTGCATGGGGATGTCGACTAGATAAGCGGCGCAGTAGCAGGCGTTGGCGAGTAACGCGAGAACGGTGAGTGGGAGAACGGCAGTGAGTGTGAAGGCCGGGCGGAAATGGGGCCAACTGAAGGCTACCCATGCGAATGCTGCCGCGGTTAAGACTAGATTGTAGAAGATACGGCGTATCTCCCAGAAATGGATGGCGTCGGAGAGGACCGGGCGAAAGGGGCCGGCTGGGGAATTGCTGAGCGATGGGGCTCGGGTTCGATGTGGGGCTTCCATGGGGGCCTCCGTTTCTTGGTGCGGGGGATCGGGCTCGATGGATGGGTTCAGGATAGAGCAAGACTTCCTGTTGTCAAGTACTTTTCAAGGCAAAGTAGACGGCCTGCGTAACGGAGACCTACTCGCGGGCATTGTGGCCGACAGTTCCTTTGCCGGTGAGCGTGGCTAGAGCTACCCTCCTCCGCATTTCCAATCTGCGACGAAGTTCACTGGGGGATGGATGAAGAATTCGATCAGGACCTGTGTGCTTATGGGGTTGGCCATTGCGGTTATTGAGGAGACAGGAATAGCCCAAGAGAAGCCTTCGGTGGCTCCTTTGTTTCGATTCACCGCCGGGCCTACCGGGAGCATGCGCTCGGGGCTTTGAAACAAGTGAGCGAGGGGCCGGGCACAAAGGAGTTTCGGAGCGGTTATTGCTGGCTGTGTTGCTGAGGGCGTTCGGGGATGGCCTCTTGGGAGTTGTCGGATTCCGATTTCGGCTCGGCGAATTGTTCGTGACCGGTTTCGTCGAGTGCCGGGCGGAAGCGGACGTCGACAGAGAGGCTTTGGCCGGCGCGGCCTTTATAAACGCCGCGAACCGGGGGCACGTCGCCGTAGTCGCGGCCATAGGCTACACGGATGTGACGAAGCTCGATGGGTTTACCGAGAGTGGGATCGAAGCCGAACCAGCCGCCGCCGGGTAAGAATATCTCCGCCCAAGCGTGTGAGGCTTGGCCGCCGATGACTTCTTCCTGTTTGGCGCCGGGGCCGGCGCTGCCGCTGACCAGATAACCGGAGACATAGCGCGCGGGCAGGCCGCGCATGCGGACCACTCCCAACAAAAGATGAGCGAAATCCTGACAGACGCCTGCGCGCAACGCCAGTGAATCGCGGACCGAGGAGTTCACGTGCGTGGCGCCTTTCATGTAGACAAAATTTTCGTGTATGAAATCCGAGGCGGTCTGGGCGAAGTCGGCGACTGTGCCGTCGCAACATGCTTCGGCGGTTTTGGAGATTTCGGCCAGCTCGGGGAGATAGGGGACGTAGGAGCTGGGCGCGAGCCACTCGAAATGTTCTTCGAAAAGATCGGAGCGCATGGCATCGAGCTCAGCCAGCGGCATGCTGAGGGGTTCGGGGACGGGAGCTTCGTGTACCAGCACCACGGATTCGGCTTCGATTCTCAGGCGGCGATGATGGGGCAGGACGCTCGAGACATGAATCCAGTTGCCGTAGCCATCTTTGTAGGAAGAGCCGCGGGAGGCGGGATTGGTGATCAGGCGGAAAGAAAGACAACTCTGGCGGTCGTCATCGATAGGGCGGAGACGGACCTCGTTGTAGCTTTCGTAGACGGGGCCGTCGTAGATGAATTCCGTGGCGTGAAGCAGGTGGAAGCGGTTCATGCTACCGCCGCGTAGTAGAAATAGGTGCGCGCGATGACTTCGCCGATGGTGTTGAACATGTGGATGAGACCAGTCAGGTAGGCGTGCAGGCCGTCGTCGAGGATTTCGTCGATGCGGCTGTAGCGGAGGCGCTCGAGAACTTTGCCGGTGAGGCGCTCGGCTTCGTTGGCATAGGAGCCGGGGGCTGTGTTGCTGATGGCACGCAGGCCGGCCTGCATTTCTGTTACGCAGTAGCGAATGGAACGAGGGTGCTGGGAGTTGAGGATGAGCATTTCGGCAACGCGCGCGGGTTCAATCGGCGAATGATACTGGCGATGGTAGGCCTCATAGGCGCCGACGGATTTTAGAACAGCCATCCATTGGTGGTTGTCGGCAATGGCGCCGCTCGAATTGAGCGCGAGGAGGTTGCGGTACTGAACATCGATGAGGCGGGCGGTCATTTCGGCGCGCTCCAGGGCCCAGCCGACGCGGAGGAATTCCCAGCCTTCGTCGTGAGGAAGTGTGGCGTCACTAACGCCGTGAAAGCGGTGGCTTCCGAAAATGACCCGGCCGCAGAAACGATGTGGGCCGGCGGCAGTCTCTTCTTGGGGATCGAAGCGGCCTAGAGTGAAGTACAGGCCGTTGAGGTCTTCCCACATTTCGCGGGAGATACGGTCGCGGATGGTGCGGGCGTTTTCGCGGGCTTTGGTAAAGCACTGCATGATGGAGCTTGGATTGTTGGCGTTGAAGGCTAGGAATTCGAAGACGTTGTGGGCCGTCGGTTCTGTGTACAGCTGGCGGAAGAGAGTTTCTTCGCCGGCCATGGAGAGAATGGGATCCCAGCGGACACCATGCGGCTGTTGGATCTGCTCGAGCAAAGTGTAGAACGTAACGTCGAGAATGCGGGCGGTGTCTTCGGCGCGTCCGATGTAGCGAGCCAGCCAGAACAGGGAATCGGCAATGCGCGAGAGCATGTCAGCATTCTCCTCGGAGGATCCAGGTGTCTTTGCTGCCGCCGCCTTGCGAAGAGTTGACCACGAGAGAACCCGGTTCGAGGGCGACGCGCGTCAGGCCGCCCGGCACGATGGTGACCTTTTGGCCGTCGTAGAGGCAGTAGGGGCGGAGATCGACGTGGCGCCCGGCCATGCATTGCGCGGCGGAATCGTAGGAAGGAACCACCGAAAGAGGAACGATCGGCTGCGCGATATAGTTGCGCGGCTCGGCGAGGATTTTCTCGCGGAAGGCTTCGATCTCAGCGCGGGCGGCGCTGGGGCCCATGAGCATACCGTAGCCGCCGGATTCGCCGACGCTCTTGACGACCAAGTTGGGGAGATTAGAGAGAACGTGGGAGAGATGGTCCGTGCGATCGCAAAGATAGGTATCGACGGTGCGTAGGGTGGGGTCCTGGTCCAGATAATACCTAATCATGGTTGGGACATGGGCGTAGATGGCTTTGTCATCGGCGACGCCGTTGCCGGGAGTGTTGGCGAGGGCCACGTTTCCTGCGCGGTAGGCGCCCATTAGGCCGGGAACACCTAGCATGGAATCTGAACGGAAACAGAGTGGATCAAGGAAATCGTCATCGACGCGGCGGTAGATTACGTCGACGCGTTTGAGGCCGTAGATCGTTTTCATGTAGACAACCACGCCGTCCACGATCAGGTCGCGGCCTTCGACGAGTTCGATGCCCATTTGCTGGGCGAGGAAACTGTGCTCGAAATAGGCGCTGTTATGGATGCCGGGGGTGAGCAGAACGATTTGGGAGTCGGGCTCGGTACGGGGAGATAACGTGCGCAAGATGCGCGAGAGCTCAGCGGGATAGTGATTGACGGGGAGCACTTCGTGTTCCTGGAAGGCCTCGGGGAAAGTACGCGTCATGACCAGGCGGTTTTCGAGGACGTAAGAGATACCACTGGGAGTGCGGACATTGTCTTCAAGGACGAGAAATTCGCCGGTGGCGGAGTCGCGCACCAGGTCGATGCCGCAGACATGGGTGTAGATGCCGCGGGGGACTTCAAGGCCGATCATCTCACGGCGGAAGTGACGACAGGAATAGACCAGTGAGGCGGGGATTTTGCGGTCTTTGATGATAAGTTGCTTGCCGTAGACATCCTGAAGAAAAAGATTGAGAGCGACGACGCGCTGGCTGAGGCCGGCCTCGATGCGCGCCCATTCGGACTGCGGGAGAATGCGGGGAATTAGGTCGAAGGGAAAGAGTCGCTCCGTGCCGCGGCCGTCGCTATAGACGGTGAAGGTGATGCCCTGCAGGAGGAAGCTGAGGTCGGCGTGCTTGCGGCGGTCTTCGAATTGCGTGGGAGCCATGACGCCGAGTTTTTCGAACAGACGAGCATAGTGAGAACGGGCGCAGCCCGGCGAGTGGAACATCTCATCGTAAAAAGGGCCTGCCGTGTAGCCGGAGAACAGGCCTCGGTCGGAGAGACACATAGGCGCCGCCGTCATCGGCACACGATAGCAACCCCGGACGCAGAGTGCTCACCAAAAAATCGCATTTCATGCATCGGAAATTTGAGAGAGGAACGGCCACCTAGTGCGCTTCCCGCCGAGTGCCGCGGGCAGGCCGTCGACCACCTAGCAAGTAGGGTAGCAGCCGGCTCGTGTGGAGTGACACCTTGACCTTCTACACGTTATGAAGTTTAATATGCAGAAGTCGGAGGTATAGGGGATGGCGACGAAATCGGATCTGCCGCAGGGCACACTGGACTTATTAATACTGAAAGTTGTGGCGCTTGGACCGGTGCATGGATATGCGATCGCACAGAGGCTGGGACAAGTTTCCCGTCATGTCGTGCAAGTTCCGCAGGGCTCGCTCTATCCTGCGTTGCATCGACTGGAAAATCGAGGACTTCTCGCGGGGGACTGGAAGGAAACGGAGACAGGGCGCGAGGCTAAGTTCTACCGCTTGACCGGGAAGGGCCGCGCACAACTTGAAACCGAAGCCGCGAGTTGGCAACGATTGACGGAGGCCGTCGCGCTGATCCTGAAGCTGTCTGAAGGAGGCGCGGAATGAACTGGTGGCATCGATTGTTGCGGCGCAAAAAGATGGAAGAGCAACTCGAAAAGGAAATGCGGTTTCATCTGGACCAACACACGGCCGAGTTGATGGCGCAGGGTATCGACCCGGAGAAAGCGCGGCGGCGGGCGCGAATGGCGCTTGGCGGACCGGAACGGGTGAAGGAAGAGTGCCGCGACGCGCGGGGGACGCGTTGGTTGGAAGATTCTTGGCAGGACTTCCGCTACGCGATGCGGACGCTGCGACAACATCCGGGCTTTGCCGTTGTAGCGATTCTAACGATGGCGATTGGCGTGGGAGCTTCGACGGTGATGTTCACGGTCGTCAACGGCGTTTTGTTGAGACCGCTGCCTTATCCCGAGGCCGACAAGCTCGTCGCCGTGAACGGCCACACCGACAACTTCAACACAAAACTCTTTGGCAAACAGAATGTTGCCTATCCTGATTTTCTCGATTTCCAGCGCGAGAGTCATGCGCTGACGCTCGCCGGTATCCTGTTCAATGGAGGAACGGCCAGCGGAGCGGGGGAGCCGGAGTATGTCAACTTCAATGAAATCTCGTCCGACGTGTTTTCTGTTTTGCGCGTTGCGCCCGCCGAAGGTCGCACTTTTTCAGCCGAAGACGATAAGCCTGGCGCGGCGCCGGTGATGATCCTCGGTTACAGCTTTTGGCAACGCCACTTCGGCGGAAAGGCGGGGGTTCTCGGTAGTTCGCTGGTGCTCGATGGAAAGAGCTACACGATCGTGGGCATTGCGCCGGCGGGCTTCCGTTTGTATGACAGCGAGCCGGATATCTGTACGCCGTTGGGCCAAGACACGGCAAAATATTTGCGCAGCCGCGGGCCGCACCCAGTTCATGTTTTGGCGCGTCTTCGTTCTGGTCGAACGCTGGCCGAGGCCCAGGCAGAACTCTCGCTGATGGGGAGTCGTCTTGCTGTTCAGTATAAGGATACCAATCGAGATCGAAGCTTTGTTGTCGAGCCACTCCGTCCAGAGGTAGGGGATTTGCGGTCGACACTATGGTTGCTGCTGGGTGCGGTGGGACTGGTGCTTTTGATTGCGTGTACGAATGTAGCCAGTTTGTTGTTGGCCCGGGCGGTCTCGCGTGAGCGGGAATTGGCGATGCGCGTGGCGCTTGGCGCGGGGCGCGGACGGTTGGTGCGTCAATGTCTTACGGAAAGCGCGGTACTGGGACTTTCCGGAGGTGTGCTGGGTGTCGGTCTGGCGGCTCTTGGTCTCCAGCCGTTTGTGGCCTTCTGGCCGGGGGCTTTGCCGCGGGCGGAGGAGGTACAGCTTGATTGGCGAGTGCTGTTGTTTGCGCTAACGGTATCTTTGGTCAGCGGTTTTCTATTCGGGCTGGCACCGGCCTTGAGGGCTCCGGCACGCGAATTTGAGCAGGTGCTTCGTGCGGGAGGGCGGAGCGTTGTGGGAAGCTCGCGGCGTCTCCACAGTAGTTTTGTGGTGTCGGAACTTGCGTTGGCAATGGTGCTGCTGGTTTCTGCGGGAATGCTGGGACGAACACTTTTGCGTTTATCGTCCCTCGACCCTGGGATGAATATACAGAACGTACTGGTGGCTCACATGGCGCTTTCGCCGGGCGTGCTGGCCGACACCGGGCGGATTCGTGCGGCGTGGCAGGATGTTCTGGAGCGGGCGCGGCGCGTCCCGGGAGTCGAGTCCGTCGCCATCGTCGATACGTTTCCGATGCGCGAGGGCTTCAATGCCATGGGTTACTGGCCGACAGCGGATGTGCCGCCGGAGAATAAACAGCCGCAGGCATTGGCGACAAGCGTGTCGCCGGAATATTTGGATGTCATGGGAATTCCGCTGCGGCAAGGGCGACTTTTTAACGAGCAAGATCGTATGGGCGGCGAGCTTGTCGTGGTGATCGATGAAGTGTTGGCGCAACAGGCTTTTGGCGGAGAGCCGGCTGTCGGGAAGCGGGTTTGGATGCCGGACATGGGTTACGGGCCGTTTGTTGTGGCTGGCGTGGTCGGCCATGTCCGTCATTGGGGGCTCGCAGCAGACGATCAGGCGCAAGTGCGGGCGCAGTTTTACTATCCGTTTGCGCAGCTCCCGGATAAGTTGTTGCGGCGGTGGTCTGAACTAATGTCCATCGTGGTGCGGACTAACGTTCGACCCTTGAGTGAGGTTCCATCGCTCAAGCGGGAACTGCGCGGGGCTGCCGGCGATCAAGTTTTTTACGAAGTTCATACCATGGAGCAGTTGGCGAGCGACTCGCTGGCACATCAGCGATTCCTCTTACTGTTGTTTGGTGTGTTCGCGGGTTTGGCATTGGTGCTCGCGTGCATAGGGATCTATGGAGTGCTGGCTTATTTGACGGGACAGCGCGTGCCGGAGATCGGCATACGCATCGCACTGGGTGCGAGTCCCAGCGGGGTCATGTGGATGGTGCTGAGGCAGAGCCTCGGGATGATATTTGTTGGCGTTGCGCTGGGAACGGCGGGGGCCTGGGCAGCAGGGCGGGTATTAAAGCAATTGGTTGAGGGCATGCAGTCCATGGAGATTTCCAGTTTCGCGACTATGATTCCCGTGCTTGTGTTTGCTGCGCTTCTCGCAAGCTTTCTACCGGCGCGCCACGCGAGCCGTGTCGACCCGGTGATCGCGCTTCGGCAAGAATAAGGGAACGCCCAACTTCCGGGAACTCAGGACGACCCGCGGCGGTGTGTGCCGCACACGGCTGCCTACCAATTCCAGAACCCAGCGTGCCATTCACCAGCGGTTGCAAGATCAGAGAGGCGGTTCCGCGTGCGGCAGTTGGATTCTCCGAATTGTTTCCGAGAAGCGCAACAGAACAAGTGCCGGCAAAATGCGTATGCCTTGCGCGGGCCGGAGGTTGCCAATATACTTCGCGGCGTCATTCGGGTGTGAAACGAATGTTTCATGGTCTGGATGGATTTCCGGGGAGGGGCATGGCGATGAGGAAATTAGTGCGCGGGATATGGATGGCGGCCGTGTTTGTGGCGCCGCTGGCGGTGGCTGGGCAAAATCCCTCGAGCCAGGAGACGGCGGCTGCGCGGAGTAAGGACGGCAAGAAACTGTTTGGCACTGCGGAAGCTTTACGCGTTGCGCGTGTGAGTTCACCGAGGATTTCGCCGGATGGCGCGCGCGTGGCTTATTTGGTGGCTGACAACGTAATGGACCAAGAGAAGGACACCGCCTGGAAAAGTGTGACGCAACTCTGGGTGGTGCCGACGGCCGGTCCAGCTACCGCGGCTCGGCAATTTACGCGGGGCGAGAAGAGCGTTTCGAACCTGGAATGGTCACCGGACGGAAAATTGCTGGCGTTCACGATGGACGCGGGGGATGAGAAAGATGCGAAGCCCGAGGTGTGGTTCATGTACGCGGATGGCGGCGAGCCCTGGCAGGTGACGAAGCATAAATCAGGCGTTCGGGGATTTCAGTTTTCACCCGACGGGAAGACATTGTTGCTTACGGCGACGGTTCCGTTGAGCGACGAGCAAGAAAAGCGCACAAAGCAGAAGGATGATGCCGTCGTGGTGGATCACGATTTCAAGATGGGGCAGCTTTGGACCTGGAGCATCGCCACGAACGAGGAGAAGCAATTGACCAAGGGAGATTTCACCGTCAGTGATGCGCGTTGGTCGCCCGACGGGTCGCGAGTCACGCTGACGACAAATCCGACACCGCGACTAGATGACATGTCGTTACAAACCTCTTGGGTGCTGGATGTGGCCAGCGGGAAACAGCGGAAGGTGGTGGAAACGGCTGATGCCACGCAGATGGCGAGGTGGTCGCCAGACGGCAAGTGGATCGCGTATTTGAGCAGCTCCGGGTTGGTGGTTTATAAGGTGAATCTATTTGTGGTGGACTCCAGCGGTGGTGCGGCACGGAAGTTGAGCGGTTCGTTTGAATTGAACGCCGGCGAGCCAGTTTGGTCGCGGGATGGCAAAACGATCTATTTCAGTTCGGATGACCACGAAGCGATGAAGATTTTCGCCGTGGACGTGGCGGCAGGAACGGCGCGGCCGCTGACGGACGCGGCCACGGTGGTCAACTTGTCGGAAATCAGCGCGAATGGGCAGAGCGCGGTTGGAACGTGGGGCGATTCGACGCATCCGGATGAAGTGTTCCGCAGCGACTTGGGTTTTGGGTCGTTAGAGCGCATTACCAGCCAGAATGCCTGGCTAGCGGATTACGCGCTGGGTTCGAGCGAAGTCGTTCGCTGGAAGAGCAGCAAAGACGGAATGGAAATTGACGGGATTGTGACCAAGCCAGTGGAGTTTGACGGGACGCACAAAGTTCCGTTTCTCCTGAATCCGCACGGAGGCCCGACAGGGGCTTCGCTGCTTTCCTTTAGTGCTACCGAGCAGATCATGGCAGCGAATGGGTACATGGTGCTGCAGCCAAATTTCCGCGGTTCAACGGGGCGCGGGGAAAAGTTTGAGGCGGCGAATCAGAACGATTGGGGAAACGGCGATTTCAAGGACGACATGAGCGGAGTGCAGGCGATGGTGGACAAGGGCTGGGCTGATCCGGACAGGCTCGGTGCGTTCGGATGGTCCTATGGCGGATACATGACCATGTGGATCGACACGCAGACAGATCGCTTCAAGGCCATCTCGCCTGGTGCGGGGCTGCCCGATCTTTATTCCATGTATTCCGAGACGGACATTCATCGCTATCTGACAGTATTCTTTAACGCCAAGGCGCCGTGGGACAACTACCAGGAATATTGGGATCATTCGCCAATGAAGTTTGTGGGGAATGTAAAGACGCCGACGATGATTCTGCACGGGCAGGCCGACACGCGCGTGCCAATTCCCCAGGCCGAGGAGTTTTATCGGGCACTGTATGAGCGGAAGGTACCAGTGGAGTACGTGACCTATCCCAGGGAAAACCACGGGTTCGTGGAACCGCGGCACATTCAGGACAGGTGGCAGAGGTATCTGGTTTTTTTTGGGAAGTACTTGAATAATCCGCCAGTGACGGAGTCGAAAGCGGTTGTGGAGAGGTTCGGCAAGGATCTGCCGTAGCGGAATATGGCTTGGTGTGCAGTGGATACGCCAGCTCGAGCCGAGGAGCGTCGACCAGCGGAGGCAGAACCTTATTTGAAAAAGGAAAACGGGGAAGGTGGGTGTGGCCTTCCCCGTTTTTTTGCGGCATGGTTAAAGAAATGGCCGGAAGAGGTCAAAAGCGCAGGCGAATGCCCAGTTCAATGGAGCGCGGCGTATTGATCTGGCCGCCGAGAGTGCCCCAGGTGGACGCCGAGCCGAGGTTGAGGACCGGGTCGGCGAGCTGGTCGTGGTTGAAAATGTTGGTGAAGATGGATTGGAACTCAAAGCTGAAGCGCTCGTTGATATGAATGTTCTTTTTGACCTGGAAGTCAACGTTCCAGAAAGGCATGCCGCGAAGTGTGCCAGCCCCGCCAGCGCCACCGTCTAGACCCAGAATCGGGTCTCGGAAACAGCCATATACGGCTGCGGGATTCGCGAAGAGATTGGCTCCCGAGCCGGCTGTGCCGATGCCGCTGGAGCCCGGAATGTTGTTATGGCGCGAGCTGCCGAAGTTATTGGAGCAGGTAAGAACGCCGTTTTCGTCAGCTGCGAAGCCGTTGGCGTCTGCTTCTCCGAAGGCCTGACCGTCACCGTTGGTGGTGTTGATTTCTAGCGGCAATCCACTGGCGGCGGTGAAGATCGGGGCAAACGACCAGCCGCCGAGGAGACGGCCCATCAAGCCGTGCTGGCCCTTAAAAAAGTCTGGCTGGTAAACCATGAGAACGTTGCCGACGAATTTGCGGTCAAACGGCTGGAGGCCGTAGCCGTTGTTGATATTGTAGGGGTCCACGACCGTGAACGAGCTGCTGGCCTGAACGACCGACACAGTGCCCAGAGCCTTGCTATAGGTAAAATTCGTTTGCAGGGTTAGGCCATGCCAATCCGACATTTTGAGAGTGATGAAGCCGGCGTTGTAGTTTCCGGTGCCGACGCTGGCATTGACGCCGACGCCTGAAGTCAATTGACCGTTTGCGCCGAACTGAGTCGGCATGCCTGTGACGGGATCCAGAATCGGACTATTAAGCATGCTTCGGCCGAAGTTGAAGCCCGGGACAGTGTTGGCCGCAACGGGCTGAACGCCACCCTGGTCCAGAGCACTCCACAAGCTCCAGACGTTCTCCTGTTCGAAGTTGCCGACCTGGTTCAATGCTGCGGTTGCAGTGCAGCTTGTCAATGCAACGCCAGCGTAAGAGCCGCCACAGTATCCAGTGCCTGCGAGGGCCGACTCGAAGAACGGCTGGGTTGGAATGGCATTGAAAAAGGCGGCGTAGGCTGGGTTGGCTACCAGCGTCGGCGTACCGGTTGTACAGTTTGCTGTGCAAAGCTTCGCTGCCGGAACGTTCGCACCGCAGGCCGTAACGGAAGTGGCGCACCCTAGCGCTGTCTCGACCGCGGCATAAGCTTTGGCGAACGTCTGGCCGCCCTTGGTCATCATGTAAGGGACCGCGTTGATGTTTAGGGGCTGATACTCGTGGCTTATACGGCGACCAATATAGCCCACTTCGATCATCGTTTTGCGGTTCAACTGGCGTTGCACCGTGAGGTCGAACTGGTCAGATTCGTCAGGCCGGAAGTTGCGATCCAAGGCTTCGCCAGCACCAGCGGCGATGGCGTTGACTCCTGGAAAGTCAGGCTGAGGAAGCGTAGCGCTGGCAGATGGAATCGGGGCGGTCATGCCATCGGTGCCAACCCGGAAAGCGTTGGCGGGAGTGGCTAGGTTCTTGCCGGCGCAAGTCGTGCCAGGAATGCCCACGGTCGGACTCTGTGCGCCAATGCACTGCACGGGTTGGATCAGCCCGGTGCCGAGCAGAGGCACCAGCACGAGGTCCACTCCGTTGAGCCGTCCGAAGATTCTGCTGTAGCCGCCGCGGACGACGGTCTTGCCCTGGCCAAACATCTTGCCCAGGAGGCCGTCCGTATAGCTGGGATTCCAAGCAGCGGCAATGCGCGGGCTGAACGCGCCGTAGAAAGGATTGTAAGGGTATTTTTGTCCGCCGCCGGTGTTACCCACGAGAGCAAACCCGAGCTCGGGGTTGTACACCTGCCCCCCAAGCGCGGCAACTTCACGAGCTTTTAGGTACGCCTCGACATCAATTTGCTGACCGGCCTGATCAACGAGTTCGACTTGGCGTCCCTGCTGCTCGACGGGCGGCATTTCCAGCGTCCAGCCCAGACCGTAGGTGAGCGTAAAGGTCGGCTTCATGCGCCAGGAGTCGCTGATGTACACGTTGTAGTAGGGAATCGTGCTCTTGTCCTGAGCCGGCGTAAGCGGGGGATTCAAGGTCAGTTGCGAGCCGGAACGCGTGAAGGCGGTCTGGGCTATGGATACGATTCCAAGTGCCGCGACATAGTCGCGTCCAAAGTTTGTTTGGTCTCCGGCAGCGACCGATGCGGGGATATTGCCGGCCACATTGATTCCCGCCCCGCTGGTAATACCGAGCTGATATACGGGTTGAAAGTTGATGCCGCCGCCGTTGTCACTGCGCTCGTGGAAGTTCCAATTGCGCTGATAAGTGCCACCGAACTGGAAGAGGTGGTTGCCATGCAGGACGCTCACATCATCGCGAACCATGTTGTCTTTGCCGTCCCAGAAGCGCGTACGGGTGTCTTGCGTGTTCACATTGTAGGGGGTCAGCGCAAAGCCCGAAGTAGCGGACTGCTCGCCCAGGGGTTCGAGAGCGCCGCCCAGACCGGCGATCTGCGGGGTATCGCCTCCCGAGCCCCACTGCCAGAAGTTTCGCAGAAAGCTATAGTGAAAGTCGTTTGTCGTGTTGTTGGAAATGTTGGTGGTCAGAGACGCCACATAGAACCAGGGCACCTGCGGACGCGCGGAAAGGGAAGATGGCGCGCCGTTGGCAATGGTGTACTGGCTGTCGGTGACGCGCGTCAGTTTGTAATAGCGGTAGCTGCTCATGAAGTGCCACTTGGCGCCGAAATCGTGATCCAGGCGAGCGACGCCGAAGTTGCTGGTCTGGGGCACGGACATGTTGCCTGAAAAGGTGCCGACATTGCCCCCGGCGACGGAATTGTCGCAGATTAACAGGCCGTTGCAGCCGGTGGTATTTGGCAGGGGCATGGTCGACCACATCTGCGAAACGACGGAATTGATTCCAATGTTGCGGGGATCGAGATTTGTCCCTGGATACGTCACGCCGTTAAAGGTTACGGCGGTGGGGTTTAAGTTGTAATAGGTGCCGCCGAAGAACAGCAAGCCCAGGCGCATAGATGCTGTTGGCACGGCTCTGTTAATCGTTTCTGAATTGGGCCACCGGAAACCTTCATAGTTGGCGAAGAAATAGGTTTTGCCGCCAAGAATCTCCTTGGGCAGGATCGGACCGCCGACGGCGGCGCCGAAGCGGCTGTAATGGTAGCTGGGCACGGGAACTTTTGGATCGGCAGCAGTTCCCGCATGGTTGTTATTGTCAAATGTGTTCGCCGACCAATTATTGTCCAGATAATACTCGTAGCCAGTACCGTGCCACGCGTTCGTTCCGCGCTTTGTAACCATGGACACTTGAGAGCCTGCGGAGCTGTTGAAGTCCGCAGTTTGATTGGTGGTGCTGACTTTGAACTCTTCAATGCTATCAATCGGAGTGGGCATCACGCCGGTAGGACCGCCGCCCGCGTTTCCGGTAACTTCGCCCTTGATGAGTCCACCGGTCACATCACCGGCAAAGCTGGGCGTATAGATGTTCATGCTGCCGTCCATGTCGTTGGTGTTTTGGCCGCCATCGAGTTGGAAGGAGTTTTGATCCATCGCTACGCCAGCCACGCTGCCATCGGGAGAAACGCCAGGCTGAAGAGTAAAGAAAGTGGACGCGTCGCGGCTGATGCTGGGGAGCGAATCCAAGGCTGCTCCCGAGATGGTGTTGCCCACCGTGGCGTTCAGCGTCTGAAGTTCCGCATTGGAGGCGGTCACTTCGACGCTTTCTGCAACCGAGCCAATTTCAAGAGTGACATTGAGAGTGAGCGCTGTGCCGACATTCACCGTTTGATCGCTGAGCCTGGAAATACGGAATCCCGGCTTGCTAACACTCACGTCGTATACGCCGGCAGGGATATCGACGAGGATATATCGTCCGTTTTCGTTGGTGGACGCCGTCCGGGGAGTGTTCGTCGCCTTATCCGTCAGCGTAACCGCCGCAGCGGCGACAGCAGCTCCGGAAGGGTCCGTGACGGTTCCGGCTACTGTGCCGGTTGAGGCGCTCTGCGAAAAGAGAGCGGAGGGAACTAAAGCACAGACGCAGAGCAAGAGAGCGATCACAAGTAGCGATCGTTTACTAGACATTTAGCAGCCTCCAGTTTGGTGTATGTAAAGCAAAGCAAAAATGGGAAATTGCGCGGCCACTCGCGCCGCGCTTTAGCATCTGTGCGAGGTGCAAGCGTCATACCAATCAGAAATTATTCTGAGTTAGTTTGTTTTCAACAACATCGGGCGAGCGAGATGAAAGGGGATATGAATTCGTGAAGATGACCCGAATCGTTTCGAGGCTGGTATTGCGTCGCTCGCACCGCTTCTTCGGTGTCCCGAGGCCAAGTGGTGTCAAGGCGTCCCATACTTACGGGAGCCGCGATTTATCCCAGAATTGGGAGAACACCGTATACCAGAACGAAGCGGAGGGGCGATTTATTCCACCACAATATCTAAAACGATTCTATAGAGGCCGAAATTAATCTAAAAACAAGAATTCAAGTTTGTTTGGTTATGAGTCTCGAGGGCGAGAACAGCCCAACGCGCTAGGGGTGAGAGCGAAATGGCCTGTGCGGCTGCCGTTTTCTATGGAGAAGTCCGGACCCCCGTCTCGAGAATTCCAAAAGTCATCCCTCATCCACAAAAGTATCCGTGCCGATCCAAGCGTGCGCCAGCGACTTCAAATTATTTTTATAGGTTCGGGAGACCATGTATTGCCTGCCTCCAGCAATACGCAGCATGTACTCTCCGCTGGTACCGGGGTGGATCTCTTCTACCGAAGACGCATTGACCAAGACGGAGCGGTGGACACGAATGAAGCCGTAGGCCTCCAGCTTCTCCGCCATCGTCGAAATCGACTCGCGCAACAAGTAGGAATCGGTGGCACGCCGCAACAAGACGTAGTTTCCCTCGGCTTCCACCGCGAGAATGTCTCCGGGATGGATGAGGAGGATTTTGCCCTTGGTTTTGATAGCGATTTTGATCGGTTTCACTGGCGGCGTCTCCGATCGCGGACGGAATTCCGCAATTTTCGACCCTCTTTTTGGTGCAGCGGGATGAACAGAGGGACCGAGAGGCACATCCCGGCGTTCCTCAAGGGCTTCTTTCAAAACGGTTCCAGCGAGTTTGGCTCTAGATAGGTCGGTCATTTTTGTCCCAGGCGGAAGAACTCTCGAGGTTTTCCGGCGCCATGCGCAATTCGTTTTCGCTGCGGAGTGGAATGTACAGCTCGATGGAATCATGAGCCTTGACGAAAACGGTGTCGCTCAGAATCGTATGGGCGGGAGCAGAATCGGATGAACTCGTTTGAGCGGTTAGATTCATTAACCGAGTCCGAGACGCCGAGAAAGCGTCGGTCGCCACTATCCGTAGGTAGTTCATAGTTAAGTCAGAGCAGCCTTTCTCAGGTGTTTCTGAGCTCCTGCGGCGTCAGGCCTAAAACTCGGCGCGTGTGCAGTGCAAGATGGCTCTGGTGGCAGAAACCATTCTCCAAAGCGATTTGGCCGATGGGCATACGTCCGCTGCGTAGTTGCATGGCCGCGCGTTCCACGCGGCGGCGAAGCAAATACTGGTGCGGCGGCATACCCAGCGATTTCCGAAACAGCGTCTTAAAATGTGAAACACTCAAACCAGCTGCGGCGGCGATTTCGCCAAGCCCCACATCGCGCCCCAGATTGTCTTCGATGTACCCCAGCACAGCCTTCAACTTGCGGCCAGGCATCGCGGCTTTCATCGGGCGGTGTGGGCGGGCCAACGAACTGTGATTCCGCACGATTCTTGTGGCCAGGCCCGTCGCGAGCGCGTCCGTATAGGATCGGCCGGATGGATACCCGTTCTCCATCTCCGCTTTCAAAGCCCAGCCGATGTGCTCGATCTGCGGATCGCGAGCTTGAAAACGGTTGAACACTTCGAGTTTCTGTGGATCCCCGCCGAACTCTTCGACGATGCGTTCGAGGACGCGAAGTTTGAGTCCGATGACCAAAGCCGTGTCCCGCGATTTGATTTCCCAGACGCCGCCAAGGTTGGGGGGAATGATTTCCAGATCGCCGTGAATTGTGGTTCCGCGGTGCCGCTGGCCTGCGCGGCGGCAATCAACGGCAACCGAAGGTCCTATGTGGAGAGAAAGGACAACTCTGGGTGAACCAAGGAATTCGACCAATCCGGCTTTATCCGAGATCAAACTGAGACGAAGATTCTCTGTGGCACCGATGGTTTCATTCGGGATGGGCTCGGTAGTGCGGTCCCGCAGGTAGCTTCTGCTAAAGGCACCCATACTGGGATCCCCTTTTACGGCACAGTCGCATAGTTTCGACCGGGAACGCTGTGCCCCACACAGCGAACTCTGTCTCCGGCACACACATCCGCCGAAGCTCGAATGCCGGAGGGCATTGTTTACAGCTTTATTCCTTTGGACGCAGGAAAAGAGCAAAGGTTATTGGAAACTTAGGTCTGGTTAAGGTACGGCAATATCCGAGGTGGGTATGCGGGCCGGGCCCTTTGGCTCGATCATTTGTCTTATGGGGAAAGCAGAAATGTGCTGACTTCGGAAGTGAAGCGCGTGGGGTCTTCCATATTGGAAAGATGGGCTGCGTTGAGTTCGACATAATGCGCGCCCGAGATGCGGTCGGCCAGGTAGTGCCCGTCGCTGGGAGTGGTAGCGACGTCGTGCGTTCCGGCAATCACGAGAGTGGGGACGGTAATCGCGGCGATGGTTTCGCGGGCGTCAAAATCGCGAACGGCGGCACAATTGGCGATGTAGCCATCGGGATTTATGCTTTCGAGGATGAGTTTGATGGTGGCCACCACCTCGGGAGAGTTCGCTCGGTAGGTGGCGGAAAACCAGCGCTCCATGACAGCGGTGGAGATCGATTTCATGCCGCCTTTCTGAACGGCTTCGATGCGTGAGTTCCACATTTCCGGGGTGCCGATTTTTGCGGCGGTGTCACAGAGAATCAGTTTCGAGAGACGGGTCGGAGCGTTTAGCGCAAGCCACATCCCCGTTTGGCCGCCCATGGAGAGTCCGCAAAAATAAACGCGATCGAGCCTCAGAGTGTCGAGAAGGGCGAGAACGTCGCGCGCGAGCTGTTCGATGGCGTATGGACCGGGCATGACAGGAGACTGGCCGTGGCCACGGGTGTCGTAGCGCAAGACGCGGAATTGCTTCTGGAGTGCGGGCACCTGCGGTTCCCACATGGAGAGAGTCGCGCCGAGGGAATTCGAGAAAACGAGTGCGGGCGCGCCGGCGGGGCCGGCAAGTTCGTAGTGGATCGGGACATCTGGCAATTGGGCGAAGGGCATGGGGCTCACTTTTTTCGGAGTCTTTTCTGGTTGCGATGCGCCGCGGTGGACGCCAGCACGCGGTCGATGAATTGGTCAGCGATGCCTAAATAGTTGGCCGGAGTGAAGAGGCGCTCGAGTTCAGCCTCGGAGAGACTAGCTTTGAGGATGGCGTCTTGGGACAGTACGGAGCGGAGTTCGCGGCGCTCGCTCAGGGCTCGTTTAGAGGCCAGTTGGACAAGTTCGTGGGCCTCCGAGCGCGGTATTTTTTCGGCGAGAGCCATGGTGACAGCCTCGGCGAAAATCAAGCCCTGGGTCACATCGAGATTCTGACGCATGCGTGCGGCATCGATTTCCAGCTCGGAGACGGTGGTAGTGAGGTGATGCAAAGCGCCTGCGGTCAGACGGACGATGTCGGGCAAGGTCTCCCACTCTGCTTGCCAGCCGCCCAGGCCGCGCTCTTGCTCCTGGACCATGGAGGCCAGCATGGTGCCGACGAGCGGTGGAACACGCGCGGCCGCAGACAAAACCACGGCACAGGTGACAGGATTGCGCTTGTGCGGCATGCTCGAGGAGCCGCCGCGGCCATCGGTGGAGGGCTCAAAAACTTCGCCGACCTCGGTCTGTGAGTGGAGAGAAATGTCGCGCGCGATTTTGCCGAGAGTTCCACAGCAAAGGCCGAGGGTTGTAGCGATTTCCGCCATGCGATCGCGATGGCTGTGCCACGGAATTTCCGGCAAAGGAAGCTGGCATTCTTTGGCGAGATTGGTGGCGACGTCCAGCCCGCGCGCGCCGAGAGCCGCCGCAGTGCCGACCGCGCCGCCAAATTGCAGCACCAGACAACGCTCCTGCGTTTCAGACAGACGGGCGCGATGGCGATCGATAGCGTCGAGCCAACCCGCCACTTTTAGGCCGAAAGTCGTGGGAAGAGCCTGCTGCATCCAAGTGCGGGCAGCCACCAGGGTCGTTCGATTCTTGTGCACCAATTCGCCGAGGGCCACGGCGAACAGATCGAGTTCTGAGGAAACCACAGTGAGCGCCTGGCGCAACTGAAGCACGCGGCCTGTGTCGATGGCGTCCTGACTGGTTGCGCCCCAGTGGACATAACGGGCGGCTTCTCTCTCTTTTTGACCAACGAGCAGGGTGAGTTGTTTCACCAAGGGAATCGCGAGATTACCCGCATGGGCCGCAGCTCGGGCGAGCACGGTCATATCGAAAAGTTCTGCGCGGCATTTCGCCTCGATGGCCGGAGCCGCAGAGGCCGGAATGAAGCCTGCACGCGCCTCGGCTCTTGCCAGGGCGGCTTCGAAATCCAGCATAGCCTGCAGCGTGGCGCGATTGGAGAAGACCTTTTCGACGGCTTGCGAGCGAAACAAGGGGTCCAGCAAGTTCATGCGCTGAGTGTAATCACTCCTGCCAGGGAAAGAAAACGGTTTCCTTAGCGGCTTGCAGGGAGGCATAAACGGCGGCTTGGGTGCGGGCGATTCCGCAGAGATTCGCATGCCGGCTGACCCGCCAACTAAATGCGTTCGAGAATGACGGCGATGCCCTGACCAACCCCGATGCACATGGTGCAGAGTGCGTATTTTCCGCCGGTACGGAGCAACTGGTACATCGCGGTGGTGACGAGACGCGCGCCACTGGCGCCAAGAGGATGCCCGAGAGCAATTGCGCCACCGTTGGGATTTACGTGGCCCCCATCGTCGGCAACACCAAGCTCGCGTAGCACGGCCAGGGCCTGCGAAGCGAAGGCTTCGTTTAGCTCGATGACGTCCATCTGGCCGATCGTCAGACTCGTTTTCGCAAAAAGTTTTCGAGAGGCGGGAGCGGGACCCATCCCCATGATACGCGGCGCAACGCCCGCGGCAGCAGCTCCGACGACGCGCGCTTTGGGAGTTAATCCGTGGCGCTTGGCGGCAGCTTCTGAAGCCAGTAGCAGGGCACAAGCGCCGTCGTTTACGCCAGCAGCATTTCCGGCAGTGACCGTGCCGCCGGGTCTTACGATGCCCGGCAACTTGGCGAGCGCAGCTAGAGTGGTGTCCCGACGAGGGTGTTCATCGGCGCTGAAGAGAATGGCGTCCCCTTTTCGTTGAGGGATCGGGACCGGCACGATTTCTTGTACAAGAAGTCCGGCGCGCATCGCCGCAGCCGCACGCTGCTGGCTTCTCAGGGAGAAGGCATCTTGATCTTCGCGCGAAACGTGGAACTCCTCGGCGACAATCTCCGCGGTTTCCGGCATCGATTCGACGCCGTACTTTGCTTTCATGAGGGGATTGATAAAGCGCCAGCCGATGGTGGTGTCTTCGATCTTCGCCGCGCGGGAAAAAGCCGCGTCTGCTTTGCCCATCACGAAGGGGGCGCGGGACATGCTCTCGACGCCGCCAACTATGATGAGTTCAGCCTCCCCGCTCTTAATCGCGCGTGCCGCGCTAGCCACCGCGTCCATGCTGGAACCGCAAAGCCGATTGGTAGTGGCTCCTGGCACTTCTTTCGGCAGTCCCGCGAGCAGCAAGGCCATGCGCGCGATGTTACGGTTGTCTTCTCCAGCCTGATTCGCGCAACCGTAGATGACATCGTCCACCGCATTCCAATCGACTTTGGTATTGCGGTCGATGAGGGCCTTGACGGGAATGGCTGCCAAATCATCCGTGCGAATCGAAGATAGCGCCCCGGCGTAACGGCCAAAGGGCGTTCGAATAGCGTCGCAAATATAGGCCGTTTCCATTTAGATTCTCTAAGGCTCCTGAATCGTTCTATCCTAACAGGAAGATTCCACCCGGCAAAAATCAGCATGAGTGCAGAAGCGGAGGGGCGAGGCAATGAAAATGGCGAGGGTAGTTATGATAGCGGTGGCGCTCGGTTCAGTGGCCGCGACGGTGACGCGGACGCAAACGAGCGGGACGCAGGAGGTCACGGCACTCTTGCGCGAGTTCATCGCTGGCGCGGGCAGCGGCGATCGCGCGATCTTTGACAAGTTTTTTGCTGACGACGTGATCTACACGCGGGCCACGGGTGTGGTTATTACCAAGGCCTCCATTATGGAGAGTCTCGGGAAACCATCACCGGCGTCGGAAGGGAAGAGCAGCTATTCCGCTGAAGACATCACAGTTCACGACTACGGTGACACCGCCATTGTGGCGTTCCGGCTGGAAGGCCGCACCGAGCACGCTGACGGAAAACTAGAAACTGCTCATTACCGGAACACTGGTACGTTCTTGAGACGCAAGGGCCGTTGGCAGGCCGTTGCGTGGCAAGCGACGAAGATCAGCGAAGCCGCCAAGGTGCAATGAGCCGCCGCCGGCCTTAAGAATCGCGAAGAATCACGTCGAGTTCGGCAAAACTGCCGAGCTACCTGACTTTGATCTCCAACGGCTCGAGAAGTTTGAAAGAGAGGGCGGTCTCCGCAGGAAGCGTGATGTCGCGGTTCCCGCTGAGGCCCGCTCCACCCGTGCCTGCGGCTGCACCGATCAAGGCGCCGATAGCCGCGCCCTTCCCGCCGCCAGCAACCGCTCCGATGGCGGCGCCTCCGCCAGCACCACCACCAACCATGGTGGCGGTCCGTTTCCCTTTGCCTTTGGTGGTCACGGCCGGCGCGGAAGTTGCGATTTCATAATCTTTGTCGCCCAAGGTGACCGAGGTGAGTGCCAGCTCGAGAACAGCGCCACCTTTGAAGCGACCGGCGGCCTTGGCTTCCTTCACAATCCCTGTCGTGCGCGCACCCTTGGGAATTGCCACCTTACCATCCACTTCTACGCTAGCCTCCACGGTGGCCGTAAATGTTTCGCCCGTCGTGCTGCGTTTCGACCCCACCGGCTGATCGAGTACCACAGAGATTCGAGTATCCGCAGGAACTATAATCGGCCTGGGCTTCGGCGCTTCAGCTCTGTTAGCGGATGCGGAACTCGACGGCGAACGGGACGATGCCGTATCCGAGGCGGCCGATGGATTGGAAGATTTGGCGCAGCCGCCCAGGGCAATAGCAAACGACAATAGAGACAACATTCCCGCAAAAAGCGAGCGATTCATCGATTTCCTCCGTATCACACGTACTTTTTTTGAAGATACTCCGATTCGTGCGGAAGTCAAACGAGGTGACCGGCGTGGTTCACAGGTCCGCGCCTGCTGTCGCCCCTCCGTAAAGAGGACTAGGCCTTCTCCCTCTAACTTGTGCGCACCGCGCCGCGATCCCGCAAGCCTCCGCCCGGGGGGATACTCTTTGCGCTATCACCTCTCGATACTTCGTTGACACATCTCCCAGGCCACCCTCACTATCGTCTTACCCCCTTCCAAATTTATTGAACGGTGTGAGCCGATGCGCATTCTTGTCGCTGAAGATGACGCACCGCTGGCGGAGTTTCTCCATCAACGGTTGCAGCAGGAACAGTTTTCCGTACAAATGGTTTCAGACGGTGGGGAAGCCCAGCGTCTGGCTTTTGACCAGGCGTACGATTTTGTAATTCTGGATCTCAATTTGCCCGCTGAAGGCGGCCTCGACGTTCTTCGCAATATACGCGCGAAGAAACCGGACTTGCCGGTTCTCATGGTCACCGGCGCGAGCCTTGCGGAAGATCACGTCCGCTTGCTCGATGCCGGTGCCGACGATTCCTTGCGAAAGCCCTTCGCCTTTGCGGAGCTTGCCGCGCGTATCCGCGCCGTTCTGCGTCGCGGAAGCCGCCCCGACCGCGCGGTGCTCAAGGTTGGCGACCTGGAAATCGATCGCCTGGCCCATGCCGTCCAGCGGGGAGGACGCCCCATCGATCTAAGCCCCAAGGAATTCGCTCTGCTCGAGTTCCTCATGCGCCACGAGGGCCAGGCCGTTACGCGCACAGCGATCGTCGAGCAAGTCTGGAAAATCAATTTCGACACCATGACCAATGTGGTCGACGTGTATATCAACTACCTCCGCCGCAAAGTGGATTCGGGCTATGACCGGTCCCTAATCCGGACAATCAGGGGAGTCGGCTACCAGATCGGCGGCAATGGTGCGCTCCACCAGGACATCCAAACTTGAAGCTATTCCGGTCCTAAGGTGCAGATAACAAGCCTTTTGCTGGACGATTGGGCTTGCAACTTCGGTAACATCCTGCATCGCCATTCCATTGGCCGCCGCAAGCAACTTCTTTTCCACTTTGGGGTTCTACCCAATGGGAGTTATATAGTAGCTAGGCTCCCATCTGCCGGAGCACAAACTCCGGACCAGGGACAAGGTGACTAACCATGTTGAAGACCACTTATTCAGGCAAGCTGAGGCTTGGCCTGCTTCTTTCTCTACTCGGTCTTCTCTCCTTTTCAGCTCCCCAAGCTCGCGCAGGTCAATCTGATCAAGCTCCCCCAGCTGATCAAGCGAATCAGCCCAATCAAGTTGATACGGCAGATCAACCTGCGTCAAATGATGCCAACGATCCGCCAAGTCGCGTCGCGCGTATCAGCTATATCGATGGCTCGGTTTCGCTTCAGCCCGGTGGAGCGGGCGACTGGGGCAGCGCAGCTCGCAATCGTCCCATGACTGTCGGCGACAAAATTTGGACCGACAAAGATTCCCGCGCCGAACTTCAGACCGGGGTAGTTTCCATTCATCTTGGTAGCATGACCGCGCTTTCATTTCTGAATCTCGATCAGAACATCACACAGATGCGCCTTGCTGAAGGCTCCATCAATTTCCGCGTCAAAGAAATCCGCGAAGGTGACACCTATGAGGTGGATACGCCCAATCTTGTTTTCACCATCACGCAAGCCGGCGCCTTCCGCATTGACGTGAATGAAAACGGCGACAATACCGGCATCACCGTCATCCGCGGCGCAGGCCAAGTGACGGCCAGCGGAAAAACGTACGATCTCGAAGCTGGCCAGCGCGCCGTGTTCAATGGCACCGACGAGGTCCAGTCCACGATTGTGCCGCATGCACCTCCTCCGGACGGACTCGATAAATGGTCCAACGACCGCGACCTCGGCGAACAAAATTCCGTGTCGCAGCGTTACGTTCCGCAGGACATGCCCGGCACACAAGACCTCGATAACAACGGCACCTGGAGCGAGGACGGCGACAAGGGGCCGGTCTGGTACCCATCGGAAGTCCCAGCGGATTGGGCCCCCTACAGCAACGGCTATTGGAGTTATGTCGGGCCGTGGGGCTGGACGTGGGTGGACTATGCACCGTGGGGCTTTGCTCCATTTCACTATGGGCGCTGGGGATTCATCGGCAGCCGGTGGGGTTGGTACCCCGGCCCGCGATTTGGCGTTTCGATCTATGGTCCGGCCTGCGTCGGTTTCCTCGGCGGAGGCTTGGGATTCGGAGTAGGTTTCGGAGTTGGCTGGTTCCCGCTGGGATTTGGTGAGCCGTTCCATCCCTGGTACCACGCAGGCTTCCGGTACTCCGAGCGCATCAACGTTCGCAATACTTTCATCCGCAATGTGAACGTGGTCCACTCGACCAACAATTTTAACTATGCTTACGCGCACAACACCCATGCGGTGACGGCTACTTCGCGCAGCGGCTTCACCGGTGGCCAAGCTGTGAATCGCGGCGCCGCTCATATCAATGAAGCTTCGCTGCGCGGCGCGCAGGTAACAAATAATCTGGGAGTCTCTCCGTCCAAGCAAAGCGCCTTCGGCGCTGCAAATGCGAGAGGCAACGTTTCTCGGCCGCCCTCGTCTGTCGAGAATCGCTCGGTTATGGCCCGTACCTCGCCCGGCGCCGGGGCTTCGCACCTCCCGGTCCGCACGATGAATACGAACGGTCTCGCTGCGGGGCATCCGGGGAACGCGGGAACCACGGGGCGGCAGAACGATCTTTCGCAGAATCGTCCTCAATCCGCAGGCGGAAACAACTCGCGCGTTTGGAGCGCTCAGGGCAACTCGACCGATCACGGCCAGGCACCCAAGGGCTTCGGCAGTTCCACCAACAGCACGGTAAACAGCTCCAATACGACCGCGCGCGGCAATCGCCCGCCGTGGGCTGGTTCAGGCGCTTCAGCAAACGCAGGCGGCGGCCGCTCTTACGCGCCCCCACAGGGAAACGCGACTTCCAGCAATCGTGGCTATACTGCGCCATCACGCTCTTACTCGGCGCCGGCGCCCAGCCGTACCTATTCCGCACCTAACCGTACTTATTCAGCTCCTAGCCGCAGCTATGGCGGAGGAGCAGGTGGGGGTTCTCATGGCGGAGGCGGCGGTGGAGGTTCTCATGGCGGTGGTGGCGCGACACATGGTGGTGGAGGTGGCGGTTCACACGGCCATCGTTAAGATCAGCGCATTTCACAAAGGCCCGCCTCTCCGCAACGAGGCGGGCCTTTTTTTCCTCTCCCCGGCGGATCGAAAAACCAGCCCACAACTCTCTCTTCGTTCGCGTGTTTGATGAGTAGTTTCAGCCCGGACGTTTCTAAGTTCGACAAAGCATTTGGACCACAGCCCGAGTTTTCGTCCGAAGATGTTATTGTTTGAATTACGCAAATGGGGCCGAATCCTTTGAGACCAGCACGCAAAGAATCCGGATTTGAAAAAAGCAATACCACGCAGTGAGGGGGCCCATACCGGCCCCGGCATTTCAGGAGAGAGGAAATCGCAAATGAAAAGATACCTGTTGCAATTGGTGAGCCTGCTCGGTCTCGCGCTGGCTATGGCTTCGCTCATCCCGCAACGCGCCGCAGCCGACGATGACGATCCGCCCGGCCGCGTCGCGCGTCTGGGTTTTATACGCGGGAATGTTTCCTTCGAGCCTGCTGGAACGGAAGACTGGGTTTCGGCGGTTATCAATCGCCCTCTGACCACTGGCGATAAACTCTGGAACGACAACGATTCGTTCTCTGATTTGCACCTCGGTTCCGCATCGATCCGCCTCGGCAGCAACACCGGGTTCAGTTTTTTGAACCTTACTGACAATATGACGCAGGTTCAAGTGACCGAAGGCACGCTGAACATCCGTGTCCGCCGCCTCGGCGATGACGAAACCTTTGAAGTCGACACTCCCAATTTGGCTTTCACCCTGCTCCGTCCCGGCAACTACAAGGTCAACGTCAACGAAGCCGGCGATGCTACCGTCGTCGTTGTCCGCGATGGACAAGGCGAAGTTACCGGCGGCGGTTCAGCCTACACGATCCATCCGCGCGAGGTGGGCACCTTCAATGGCACCGACCAAATCGACGCCGACATCGAAAGCTGGGACAACTCCAGCGACGATTTCGACGAATGGTGCTCCGAGCGCGATCGCCGCATCGATAATTCTGTTTCCGCGCGCTACGTCTCGAACGACGTCATCGGCTACGAAGACCTCGACGAATACGGCGGCTGGCGTCCTACGCCGGAGTACGGCACCATCTGGTTCCCGCACGTTGCCGTCGTCGGCTGGGCTCCCTATCACTATGGCCACTGGGCTTATATCGCCCCTTGGGGTTACACCTGGGTCGATGATGCCCCTTGGGGTTTCGCTCCCTTCCACTACGGACGTTGGGTAGTGGTTGGCGGAGTTTGGGGCTGGGTCCCTGCGCCACCGCGACCTGTTGTCGTCGGCGTCGTTTACGTTCGGCCTGTTTACGCACCCGCGCTTGTTGCCTGGGTTGGCGGACCGCACTTCGCCGTAGGCGTCGGAGTCGGCGGCGGATCTGCTGCTGGCGTCAGCGTCGGCTGGTTCCCGCTGGGACCTCGAGAAGTCTACGTCCCGTCTTATCACGTCAGTCGCAACTACGTGAATAACATCGACGTGACAAACACCACGGTCAATACCACCGTCGTGAACAATTATTACAATACTACGGTGATCAACAAAATGACCGTGAACAACGTGACCTATGTAAATCAGCGCGTGCCAGGAGCCGTCAGCGCCACCACACCTCAGGCTTTTACTTCCGCTCAATCGGTTTCCAAGAACGCGGTCACGGTCAATGCCAGGGAAGTGGCGACCGCACAAGTGGTCGCCACTACGCCTGCGGTCGCACCTTCGAAGCAGGCCGTTCTCGGCTCCGGGGCCATCGCGACCGTGCATCCTCCTCGAACATTAGAAACGCGCGCTGTAGTTGCGAAGACCACGCCTCCGCCGCCTCCGCCGTCGTTTGCCAAGCAGCAGCAAGCGATTCAGGCCAATGGCGGCAAGCCTCTGGCCATCTCTCAAATGCACCAGATTCGGCCCGAGACGGTCGAAGCTCGCCCCACCATCAAGATCGCTCCGCCGGCCAAGCCTCAGGCTACTCAGGTGAAAGGAGTACAGACGAATCCCAATCGGCCGGTTACTACGAATAACGGCGCCAACAAACCGGTCAATACGATTCCTCCGCCCAGCAACACGGTCAACCCGCCGGCCACCACCACCAACGGGAAGACTTTCAGCGATCGGCCGCCAGCTTCTCGGCCGAATTCACCGGCCAACAACACCAGCGCTGGCAACCCCGCCAACAACACGAAGACGGTGACCCCCACGAACACGAATCCGCAGCTCGACCAGAAGCATCAACAGCAACTCCAGGATCTGCGGGCACAACAGGACCTGGAACGCCAGAAGGTTGAACAGCAACAACAAAAGGACAAGGCCGCTCTGGCAAAGAAAGCCGCTGACGATGCGGCCCAGCTGAAGCTCAACGAGCAGCATCAGCAGCAGCTCGAGGAGCTCGAGAAAAAGCACGACGCCGAGGAGGCGAAACTCAAGCAGCAACAACAGGTGGAGAAAAAGGCTCCCCCGAAACCCCCTGCAAAGCCTGCAAAGGATGACAAGCCTCCGAAAAAGGACAAACCGTAGTCTTTTTGAAGCGCGGCTTCCGGGTGGAGTGCTTGCCATTTGGCAAGCGCCCCGCCCGCTCTTTTTTTTAAGTGCTGCGACTTGCATTTCGCGGATCGATTTCGGCTTCGGAGTGAAATCTTTGGGACATCTCGCGTAAGATTCTTCTTCCAGAGCATGGCCAGCCGACCCCCAAGTCCGTCCCAGCGCAGGCGAGCGTCTTACGCTTCATCGTCTGTTTCGCTCTTCGTCATTCCCGGTCTCCCGGAAATTCGCAAGGGCCACAACCTGGCCAAACGTACCGCTCTCGCCGCTCGGCGGGCGAAAATCACTTTTGAAAACGGAGATATTCTGGTCGTCGCTCAAAAGATTATTTCGAAAGCGGAAGGGGGCGTCCTGCGCCTGTCCACGGTCCAGCCTTCCTCCCAGGCGATTGCCTTAGGGAAAAAACTTTCCAACGATCCACGGCTTATCGAGGTGGTTCTCGACGAATCCCGCCGCATCGTCCGCTCCGATCGCGTTCTCATCGTCGAAACGCATCACGGTTTCGTTTGCGCGAATGCAGGTGTGGACCATTCAAACGTGCGTGGCCGCGATTTCGTCACACTACTTCCCAAGAATCCCGATCGTTCCGCCCGTCGCCTGGCCGCCGCCCTAAGCAAGGAAACCGGCAAGCGCCTTGCTGTCATCATCAGCGATACGTTTGGCCGCCCCTGGCGGCTGGGCCTTACCAACGTAGCCATCGGCGCGTCTGGCGTGCCCGCGCTGGTCGATCTGCGCGGCACGCGCGACCGCAATAAGAAACTTCTCCGCGCCACAATTCTAGCTGTCGCCGATGAACTTGCCGCCGCCGCCGGCCTGCTCATGGCAAAATCTGCAGGCACTCCCGTGGTAGTCATACGGGGCTACCGCTATCCATTCGTCGAAGATCCGGCCGCGCGTATAATCCGCCCGCCCCACGAAGACCTCTTCCGCTAAACTTCCGAGAGCGCTCATCTGCAGATTGGCGTCACCCCATGTTTGCCGTTTGCTTCCGTTTGATCTGTGGGCGGTCAGCAGGGAACTCTGGCGAACCGCGGATATTCCGCCAGGATCGCTATTTAGTCTTCTGCCCACTCCGAACCCTTTTCCCCTTGCCCGAATCTCCTCCCGCCGGGCATTCTTAACTCCTCCATGTCTCCCACAAAAAAGCTCACGGTCACCGCTCTCGCCGGTGGCATCGGCGCATCAAAGCTCCTCCTTGGCCTGTACGGCGCCATGGATCCGCACGCCCTCACCGTCGTCGTCAACACCGGAGACGACATCGTCCTGCACGGCCTGAAAATCTCCCCCGACCTCGACATCGTCACCTACACGCTAGCTGGGGTCGTCGATCCCACCAAAGGCTGGGGCATGCGCGGCGAGTCCTTTCATTTCCTCAAGAGGCTTGGCGTCTACGGCCGCGAAATCTGGTTCAATCTGGGTGATCGCGACCTTGCCACGCACATTCACCGCACGGATTTGCTTGCCCATGGCAAAACACTTTCGCAAGCCGCGGAATCCATCCGCACCGCTCTCGGCGTAAAATCCCGCATCCTCCCGATGTCCGACCAGCCTATCCCCACCATCATCGAGACCCGCGACGGCAACATGCACTTCCAGGAGTATCTCATCAAGCATCGCACCGAGCCGGGAGTCCGCGGCATCCACTTCGCAGGAATAAAACACGCACACGCCGCTCCCGGCGTCCTCGAAGCCATCTGCGACGCCCAACGCGTCATCATCTGCCCCAGCAATCCGCTGATCAGCATCGGCCCAATCCTCGCCGTGCCTCGCGTCCGCGAACAATTGCGCGCCCGCAAAGAAAGCGTAATCGCCGTCTGCCCAATCGTTGGCGGCAAATCCCTAAAGGGTCCGAGCGACAAAATGCTCATCCAACTAGGCTGCGGCTCTTCCGCCTCCGCCGTAGCCAAGCTCTACGCCGATTTCACCGGCACCTTCGTGATCGACCACCGCGACGCCTCGCAAGCCGCCGCCATCCGCGGCCTCGGCATGAAAGTCGCTATCCTCCCCACGGTAATGCGCACGCGCGCCCAAAAACGCAAACTAGCCCGCGCCCTGCTCGCCCTGTAGCGCACCTCGCCTCATTTTGAATCAGCGTAGGCCACCGCCAGTCTGGTTTTCTCGGCGCTCCTCTTGGTGGTTTCCCTTCCGTCTGGATTACTCGTGAAAATCCATAGTCTTTTCTCCTTGGAAAAGCGCGTGAAAGCTAGCTGACGTGCCAGTGGGTGGAAGTCCCGCCGACAGAAGAGTCCAGAGATTGTCGTAGCGATGTCCAACGGTGAGAGAGGTGACGGGAAGACGGGACGGCGCAAACGCTGAGGAAAGTGGGTGGCGCATGAGGAGGAACGCTGACGGGCTCGGAATTTTCTTGATTGGATTGTCCTGCGTGAGTGGCGTATCTTACTGCGTGATGGGACTTTGGCCGATTGTCGGTCTTTGCGCCGTGTTGCTGCTGGGCGGCGCCGCCCGTCCCCAGACGGGGACATTGCACTTGCGGCAGGTCAATCCACCGGATGCGAACCCGCAGTATTTCCCGCGCGGAGTATTCCACAAAAATGCCGAAGCCAGTGACTGGTTTGCGCGCTGGTATGCCAAGTACTTGCGAGCGCTCGAAGAGCCGTCGTTATTTGAGAAAGCGGACGGGAAGGCCGTGGCCACCTACCGGTTGCTGCTGGTTTCGTCCTTTCGGCGACCGGTGGTGATTCAGTTGGAGGTGCGCGCAAACGGGACGGGATTGCTGACGGCGAAGATGACGAGTGGCATTCACGGCGAGCTGGGACCCGTGCTGCGGGACGAATCGGAGATCCTCGTGCGCGAACAGGTGGACGAGTTCCTGAGTCGGGAAGAGAAAGCGAACTTCTGGACGATGCCGACAGGAAATATGACCAAAAGGCCGGATGGGTCGGAGTGGATTTTGGAAGGACGAAGCAAGGGTGCCTATCACGTGGTGGACCGGTGGTCGCCGCCGAAGGGCGAGGAGTATTTTGAGGCCTGCAGTTACTTGATTGCATTGTCTCCGGTGAGGCCGGATGCGCCCAATCGGCGGGAGAAGCCAGAGCGGAAGCGGGACGAGGGGATTGAGTGAGCGAGGTAGGAAAGCGCCGCAGAAAGAGCTGCGATTGCTGTGTCCGATAGAAGTGGCAGGTAAATCTTCCAGAAGAGGATATTCCGAGTTGTCCTGACGTACGAATACGCCAGGATACTAGCTCAATAAAAAGAAGAGTATTGACTTCTAGGTCGCGCACCCAGCCTATTTCTGCGCCTTGAAAAAAGTGGTTGAATGCCCGTCGAAGCCTTGCACCGCATCGCCAAATGTTCATCTCGCATTCACATGGATGTTTTCTCGAGGACTTATCTTCCTTCCGCCCCACTATTCGCAAGAAGAGGAGAATGGAAGACTATGAAAAAGCGAACCGCCCCCGCTCTGGCGACTCTCGTGATTTCCGGCATGCTGGCCGCTCCCGTTTTTGGGCAAACTGCCAGCTCTCCGTACGAGTTGACGGTGTTTGCCAGCGCTCCCCAGGGCTTGACCGCTCCCGATTCCATCGCCGTGCTTGGAGATCATGTCTTCGTAGGATACGGCGACGGCCACCTGCCGGACGGTACCGACGGACTGAACAGTCAAATCGTCGAATTCGCTAAGGACGGCAGCGTTGTTCATATCTATACGGTGCCCGGCCACAGCGACGGGCTAAAAGTCGATCCCTCGACTCATCTTCTGTGGGCGCTCCAGAACGAAGATGCCAACGCCAATTTGGTGATCATCAATCCCGAAACTCACCTTCAGAAACTCTATACCTTTGGTCCAACGCAGCACGGAGGCGGCTACGATGATCTCGTTTTCCGTGGCTCGAAGGTGTACATCAGCGCGTCGAACCCGGCGAATAGCCCGAATCTTGGGCCGGCCATCGTGAGCGCGACGCTGGAAGGAAACAGCGTTGATGTGAAGCCGGTGCTCGCCGGCAATGCCAGCGCCATCGATGTAACCACCGACGGACCGGTCACGCTCAACCTGCAGGATCCGGATTCCATGACGCTCGACCCTGAGGGCCACCTCGTGTTGGACAGCCAGGGCGACCACCTATTGATTATCGTCAGCAATCCCGGGGCGTCCAATCAGCGCGCAGTGCAGCTGCCGCTGACGGCTCTGACGCCCGCCGGGATGGTTGCGCCCATGGAAGTCGACGACACGGCATTTGTCACCTCGAGCGAGGGATTTATTCTCTTCGCCGACAAAGGATTGAACACCGTGTTTGCCTTGAAAAAGAAAGCGTTCGCGCCGGGCGCAGCCTACACTGCTGCAGACGGAGGCCCGTTTGTCGGTACGATCGATTTGACTACCGGATTCATCACGCCGATCGTCACCGGATTGAAGAACCCCGGGGGCCTGGTGTTCGTCGATACATCGAAACACGACAGGGACGGTTCGCGGCGAGAAGATGGAGATTCGTGCCGCGACTGACGGGGATTCGTACTAAAGCGTCCACAAGCACAACAACCTTAAGCCACGCAAAAAACCTACCCCAGGATCCGCCATAGGCGGATCCTGGGATAGGTGTCGGCAAATGACCACTCATTCCATCGGTCGTGGCCGCAGCAGCCCAACTCCTTGAAAATTGAGTATTCAGAGACTCCCGCCCTGGCGGGGCCACACGGGCGCACATCAGATTTAGGGAAGTCATGCAGCCACCTGCTTTCGCTCTGAGCGGCGTTCCCAGAAATCCTGGAAGCGTCCGCTGAGCTTGCTGCAGCGAAGGGCGATGATGGCGTTGGCGCCCTTGACGGTCCAGTGCATGCCTGCCCGCTTGAGCCGCGTCCCAACTACGATTTTGCAACCAGACTCCACGACGCCGGTCGAAGTACAGAAGCCTTGTTTTTCGAACTGGGGATACCGCATGCGCCGTCGATTTCTCCAGATGTATTGAATACATTCTCGCGCCTCTTTGTGTTGACCGATGTGGCTGCGCAGCGCGTGCACCAAGGATTTCAAGTGACCTTCGTCAAGCTCCTCACAACGTGCATCGATCCAGACCTTGCCCTCGGGGCTGTCTCCATAAATGACCTTTCCCACTTCGCCGAGATGTTCTTTGGCATGAAAGCGATCGAGAATCTGAGTGGCTTGCGGGAACAGTTCGGTAGCCGTGTTCCAAATCCAGGTCGCGCCATCGCCCAACACCACCTGACACAAGGCTTCGGTGAAACCGCGGCGGCTGGCCTCGCGCTGTACGCGCGCTGCAAAATCCGACAGGTGAGGGCTGGTATCCGGAGTGGCGGCGCTTTCAATCGCACTCGAATAGCTGATCGATCCTGGATCGCGCACGGGTTTGCCTTCCCTATCTCGCGATTCCGCCGTCCAGACAGTGACCAGCTTGGCTTCGCGGGTTTTGGCCGAGCCGTCGGCTTGCTTGCCCGCGCGGTCGGCGACTTCTTGCGGGCGCATGGGCACCCCGGTGCCATCCAGGCCCAGATACATGGTGGGGGGCACTTCGCGCATCCTTTCAACGTCCTGGCGTTCATCCACGGCGATCTCGGCCCCCAGCGCTTCGGCGGCCCGTTCCACCTGCTTGACACTGACTTCCACGCCCGCCAATTCGTGCAACAGCGCACCGCTCTCCTCGAAGCTCACCAGCGCTGCCGCGCTGGCCGTCATGCGCAGAACTCCGGGCGTCAGGGAAAACGATTCCAGTTTCAGCGCGCGGTCCCGCGGGCAGAATCCATGATGGCATCGGCCACAGTCGTAGTAAGCCCGCTTCAAATGCAGAGGTCCCAACACGCTTTCGAAGGTCTTCCCGTGACGGCCGTGATAGCGGGCCACACCGCCGCAGGGGCAAAGTAATTCCGGTCCCACATAATCGCTGGTGTCCGCGTTGAGCCGTTGTTCCAGGGCCCGAGCGGCCAGCCGCAACGCCTGCCGCCGTGCGAACGTCTCCACAGCTTCAAAATCCAGTTCGGCCAGCGCCTGAGGACCTAAGAGCGTTTCGATTTCCTGGGCGATTTCGCTTTCCAGGTCCGCGGAGAGCCCCCTTTTTCGGCCCCCTCTGCGGAGACCGGGATCGCTTCGAGTTGTTCATTGGCCCATCGCTCGCAGGCCTCCCAATAGGCTTCGACGCGTTCTCGAAATTGCCGTCCCGATTCGATCTGACGCCGGACCACCGGCGCCTGTTCGGAAGAGACATAGCGGGAACGGGTCTTGCCCTCGACCTTCTGCGTGAGGAGGAAGTAAGGACCATGGGCTGCCTTAGGATCGTGTTGACAGGCGCAGGCTCCTTGTCCGCACTTCATCCGGCGTTCACAGAGCGAACCTCGTCGCATCGGTTCCGGACGCGAGAAGGCTGCTGCTAATTGTGTAATGCGTGAAGGGACTACAGGTGTGAGATCATCCATGCTCGGTCCTCCTGCAGTATATAATACTGCAGGACAAAGAGAAAATCACGCCTTTTCTCGAAAGCGCCACCCTGCTGACGTGCGCCC